>MDTC01103165.1_pt1 | contig 12067 bp, 1 predicted proteins | sample 811181 | NCBI WGS metagenome assembly MDTC01 (sample SAMN05326644, study PRJNA326480) | marine metagenome | isolation source: seawater | place: Pacific Ocean: North | collected 2011
CATTTTGGACAGAGTTTTTCTTTATTTATTAAGAGTTTGCGGTATAATTTTTAGACTTTAAGAAGTTAGATCTAACCACTCTGGTCGAGGTAGTTATACCAGATGTATATGCTGTGTAAGATGTTTCAACATTTCTAGCTTTGACATCAATTCTTCCCCAACCGAATATACCAAATCCATAATCAGAGGTTGTGATTCCAGAAGAGTATCCCGAAGGAACACTAGAAGCATCAACAAATAATCTCTTGACTGTTGTAGATATACCAACAACATCTCTAGTTAATGTCTCTACACTGGAAACCTCATATATTCCGTCAAATGTATTTCCCATACCAACGTTAGATTTGGTAATCCTGAAGTAATCATTTGCCTGAATAGAGGTAATTGTTACTCCAGTTCCAGCAACAACAGAGTTTCTGAGGAAGGAGTCATATGGGACATGAATATCAAAAATAAACTGTGGACCAGCAGTGGTTCCAAATCCAACAATGATACCATTATCACCAGAGTAACTTTCTACTTCACACTCCTCCTCAGTATGACCTGGAGGAGAAATAAGAACAGTAGGTACACTTGTATATGTATATCCGACACCAGGAGAGGTAATCGCAACACCAGTGACAGTTCCACCAGCACTTATTGTTACTGTGCCAAATGCTCTAGAATCAGAGGTATAACCAAAACTTACAGTAGCAGTAGTGTATCCAACACCACCATCAGATATAACCACGGAAGATATGGTTCCAAGACCAGAGACTACAGCAGTTGCAGATGCACCAACTTTAGGTTCCTGGGCAATAAATTTAATCTTCTTCTGGAATGATGTGTTAGCTGCTTCGTTTTGGGAGTTGAAAAGTGGTCTTAATGTATCAACGTATACAGCAGTGGAACCAACTCCAACGTTTTTAGTAATATAAGAAGTTGGATTGATAATAGGTTCATACAGTTCTCTATCTTTTCCTGATGGAATTCCGTTAATAATCTTATCTTCAGTCTGCCTACACCAAGTAACTGGTCTTGCTAAGTTTACATCATTAGTGTTTCCAGGTCCAAAGTAAGGATTAGTTTCAACGTTACCAGTTGAAAGAATGTTAAGAACACTTCTTACATCTTCATCAAGACTTTGATGTTGAACACCTGCCATGTGATTGAGTTGTAACGTATCACCTTTTTTAACTGTTTCAATAACATCTCTAAAGATAACATCACTATCACCATTTCCTTTATAGAAAATAATGGAGACTTTATCACCGATCTTCAGTTCCTCAGTAAATGTAACGGTGCTTCCTCCGCTGAATTCATATCCTTGACCTGGTACTTGTAAAATATCATTTACAAAGATGATTAAGACATCTTGTACGTTAATTTTAGAACCTGGAGAAGACACAATAGAAACAAGATCTCCATTTCTACTAAGTGGGAAATCTTTTCTTACACCATCAATAAATTCTTCAATGTTATCAAGAAGTTCTAAAGTTCCCACAGACCATCCAGAGAACTTATCATCAGCAACTTCATCAACAGTAACTTGGAACTCATTTCCAGAATAAGACGAAGTGGTTGGGATTCCAGTTGTTCCACCGATAGCGACTGTGAGTATCGCATTTTCTCTATAACCATAACCAGTATTTTGTATTTCAAAATCAATCACACTAGAACCATTACCAACCACAACGTCTACAGTCGCTTCAGTTCCAACTCCAGCAGGAGAAGAAGAACTGTAGAACAAACGCATATTTGAATATGATAAAGGATCATCAAATACGACAAATGGTTGATTAGTGTGAGTGTAACCTGTTCCTGGATTTGTAATCGCAACACTTACAATATGACCACCGCTTATGGCAGCAGTTCCAATAAATTCAATATTACCAGTTCCAGTACTAGAAGTTCCAACACCCACATTAACAGTTGTTTGAATACCAGATCTATATCCAGATCCACTATTACCAATTGAGACTGAGAGAACAGTACCAAAACCAGAGATTACTGCCGTTCCACCGGCAGAAATCAGAGGTTGATATCCAAATCCTTCAGTTGAACCAGCAGATACGATTACGCCACCTTTAGGGAAACTAGAAATACCCACATCAGGTCCTAATGGAGTTTGTGGCGAACTTCCATTAAAAGAAATAGTTGTGATTCCTGAAGATTCAACAAGAGTGTAGTCTTTTATTGATGATGGAACTTGGAAAATATCATTGATTAAAACAATTGCATTTTCATTAGTGATTCCAGTTATATTTGATGCAGATTGAGTCAATATAAACTCATTAGTGGTTCCATTAAACTTATCGTTAATATTATCAAAAATATAGTTCTTAGCGTAGGACTCAGATGATTCATTAGCAATGCCAGATCGGATGAATGATCTTCCTTGGAAAGAAGAACCTGTTGTTATGCCAGTCCAATCTCTTTCGTCAGGTGGATTAGTTGCTGATCCGATTGGAGTATTACCAAAAGGTGCTTCGGCAAAGTTAAGAACATTGTCTACAATATTATAGTTACCAGTTATTTTTGTAACAAGAGTACCTGTGTCAGCAGCACCAGCTCTAGTTCCTAACCACTCTCTACGCACTCTTATTGCGTTAGTTGAACCAATACCAACACCTTCAATCTTCATAATCTCATCACCAATCTTAATAAGATCAGATCCAAAGAAAGATGTAATTCCACTAAATTTAATAGTTTCATCAAATACAGTTATATTTGTCGATATACCAGTTGTTACCGAAGTAGAAACAATAGGAGACTGAAGAACATTATCAATAGCAACCATTACTTTAGCATTTTGATTAGTAGCAACAAATCTATGAGAGGTTCCTATACCAACACTTTCAAGTGTTACTGCAATAGCAGGCGTGCTAAGTGCGTTAGCAGCACTAGTTGCAAGTTGTATGGAATTATCATCAACTTTGATTGCAAATACATTTTCAGTAGGCAAGAATGTCGTGCTTCCTACTCCTGTAAATGTAGTGGTAGCAATTCCAACTGAAGAAGTAGTTGTCCCAACATGATGATATTCAATTTTTTCACCAGTTACGTAGAAATGGTTTGGAATAGTGATGGTGTTTTCGGTGAGGTTAACAATGTCACTGTCATTACCAGTAAAGTATCTTTCAAAGATTTCATCATTATTATGATTTAATCCAAATGCTCTCTTAATATCAGATTCAGTTCCTGTGTAAGTTCCAGGTTGAGTTTGAATTGATCCATTAGTGAAATCAATTTCAGTTGGAGAACTTTCATCTTCAACAATCAAACATAGTGTTTGAGAAAATACGGTGACAACTGTGTCAATACTTGCTTCAGGTGTAAACACCAGAGAGTTAGTTCCGTCCGAAGCAAGTACAGATCCAAATGTCCCAAGTCCAGCGTGAGTTTCAAGGTTAGCAAATTCTGTGAAGAAGGTATCACCTGGATTAGTTGCATCTACAAAACTCTCAGCGACGACTACTTCAGAAAGTTGAACTCTATGATTTGTAGTATCTGTTACCTGAACGATATAGTGTCCAACATCAGATTCCCCACCAAAAGAAGATACTGTGGTGATTCCTGGAGATCCAGATGCGCTGATTGAAGTAGTCTCTGCTTCTAGTGTAACCCTCTGCATTGAAATAGTAGAGATTCCTGTAGACGTTGCAGTAGCAAGTCCAACAATCATCGTATTAATAGAACCAGTTGTTGCAATTCCAACAGCAGGAACAAAATCTACCTTTAAGTTAGAACCATCAATATAAGGATGATATGTACCAAGTCCAGTCTCTGAAGATTCTGCAAATCCACCTGTCGCCATTCTTCCATATTCTAAGAGTTCAACATTAGTTCCATCATGAACTAGGTTCAACTCAACCATTTCAAACTTACTTTCATTAATATCTGGATTGATATTAACAATAACTTTTGCTGAGGTGTAAGTATTTGCAATAGATACGATTGTAGTGGTAATTCCAGTGGTAATCGTCGTACTCGCAGTGGATACGTCAACTATGCCACCAAGATTTGTTGAACCAACACCTGTCGTAAAAATACCAACTAAACTATAATCAACGGTGGTGACATCATAATCATTAACGCTAGACTTAGTTGGAAAAAATGTTAACTGACCTTGATCACCAGAAACCGAGAAGTCAAAAGACCCTTGATCATATGCAGTTTCGATTCTACCAAATTGATTTAAATATCCATTACTGCCATCAGTAACCACGTCCACGAGTAGAATTTGTCTCTGGGCAGTAAATCTCTTATCTCTAACATAAGTGATGTATTTGTGAGTTCTCTTTGCTAAATTAAACGTATTGACAACACTGAAAGGAGTTGATCTAGGTTCGCTATTAAAATCACCACTTATATCATCAATAGAAAGAACTCTATTTCCAACAGACTCAAAGTAGTCTGTAAGAATTCTATTAGCAAATATCATCTCATCTGATATTGTTCCACCATTGATATTGTTTTCTGTGACTAGATCAAAATCATGCACGCAATTAAAGTTGCCAAAACCAGTTAGTTCATTAACAGCATCAACGGTTCCTAACTCAGTTGACAGACCAACTCTCATACTATTAGTATTAGTTGTCTCTAACTGATAATCAGAAAACTTTTTATATCCTAAAGTATGATTAGTTGAAGAAACAACATCATTCCAAGTATCATATGGCACTTCTGATTTTAAAGAATATGAGAATCTTTGATAATAGAAATTATCTTGAACCCTTTGAAGATCATAGTTAAGTTCTCCAGAATCATTCTGCCATCCTCTTACAACTTTAGAACTTGCCGCATAGTTGAGGTATGATTTAAATGAAGTTATTGAAGTTGCAGTGCCAACAAGATTAGAGGATTTTCCTGCAATTCTTTCTCCAACAACAAACTCATCATCGGAAGATACTACCACAGTAGAAGTGATTGGGTTCCATTCTTCAACTTTACCAGTTTTTGAACCTGAGGTTACAGTTTCACCGACAATATAATCACTGAGTTCAATTAAAGATTCAAAAGTAGGGAAGTGCTTTTGTGGAGTGATTCTTCCCGTGGAATTTACAGCATTAAACTGACCTGGGGTTGTACCGTCTTTAATCACGTCAGACATATTGAATCTAACAGATCCAATGCCAGCAAGATTTGGAGTAACCTCAGTTAACTCAAATAACTTATAGTCATAATCAGAAGAGTTAAAGTTAGTTCCTGTAGATCCTACGCCAACACTTACATTTTCTACAAGAACTTTATCACCAACAGCAAATGGGAAACCAACATCTTCACTAAATCCTGCAGTTAAAGTGATCAATGCATCTTTAGTTGCAGGGAAGTATTCAATGGTGCTAATTCCTACACCCGAATCTGTTCCTGTTGTGATTATAGTTGGAGGTACATTAGACAGTGCCTTAGTATTTTTAAGAATTTCGATATTAGAAACTCCAAGGGTCATTCTAAGATCTACATCATTAATGGGTAACTGAGTTTTTCCATCAATCACAACTAATTTTGGAGTGATAGAAAATCCTCTACCAAACGAAGTAATACCAACCTGAACAAACGTTGCTGCTGGATCAATACGGATAGATTGTGGGAAAAGAAGTTTTGGTCTTAATGTTGGATCTGAAGGAAGACCAAATCCCACATCTTGAATTGAGGTAGATTTGAGAGAACCAATGCTTTTACTTTGTGCTTCTAAAATTGCACCTTCACCACCGTTGGTGGTTAATGTAGTAATTCCAGGAAGATCATAATAGTTCTTTCCTGGATTTATGACTTCAATCTTTGCTATTGGACCTCTTGTATGATCACAATCTGTTTCATAAAGCAGAGTAGAAGTAGTTGAAGCATAAGATACACTCTCAGGAAAATCAGGTAAATCATATAAGAAAGATGTTGTGCTTCCAATGGTGATTCTATGATTACCATTATACACACTATTCCTTATGGTGATTTCATTTCCAGAGATTACATCAGTATCTACTACTCTTTCGGATTTGATTGATGGTAGACTTGAATCGTAAATTAAATCAACATTATAATAAAGAATCTCAGGCAGACTAGAATTGACCGTTAGCACTGCCTTAGCACCCGCAGATCCGACTTGTCCAGATTTAACTAAACTAAAATCGTTATTACGAACTTTTAAATCTTTATCAGTATACAGATTTAAATCAAAAGCAGGATAATTAGATCCTAGTACAGAGTATCCAAGTGAAGAATCTGAAAGATTAAAAGTTACTGTAGAATCTCTATAAAATGTGATTGGTGGATTGATTGGATTAATGAAACCTCCAAGTCCAGTACTTGCGATTCCTACAGTTACAGGAATATCTCTTGTAGCGTCATAATAAGTATTTGCTAACTTAAAGTTATTGTCATCAACTTTAGAGATATAATAAACATTATCATTGGTAAGTCCTTCTGCAACTTCACTACCAATACCCACATTGTAAATTACTTTCTCTCCACTATTAAGTTCGTGATCTCGAATAAAGATTGCACCAGTAGAAGTATTGATTCCAGTGGAAGTAAATCCTAAAGGATTGAAAACAAGATTTCTATTATGATCATTATATTTTACAACTACTGTTTGCGATGTTCTTGGGTTTACAGATACATCAACTTTATGTAACGGACTGATTCCATGTGCCTCAGTGGTGTTTACGGTAACTGTATTTTTCTTTACTTCTCCAGTTATTACAGTATGATTGGTTGTAAAACTGTGTGTATTACCAACACCAACTCCTTTGAAGAACAGAGTTGAAGAACTTCTAAGAGTATTCGCAACTCCAATGAAAGTTCCAGTTGTTCCTAAACCAACTCTTACCGTTGCAATTCCAATGAGATCATCATTTATCTTAGCAACAAATAATTTTTGACCATTAGTCAAAGTGGTTCCTAAACCAACATTAGTTTCATCCTCCACATAAAGACCAGTTCCGCCATTTCCAGGAGAGTATGTTAACTGATCGCCAGTTTTAAACTTGTGGTTTTTAAAGTAAAGTGCTTTAGTTGGAATAAACTTTTGAGTGATTCCTGCACCTGGATTAGCAAAGGATAATGTAGAACCGATACCAATTCCAGCAGTGGTTCCTACACCAACGGTTTCTGCAGGGTCAAAATAAATTTGCTCATTTCTAGTAAACTTATAAGAAGAAGAAATGCCAGTTTCAATGTCAAAATTCCTGGAATCTTCAATCAAAAACTTACCGATTGTATGTCCAGCAGAAACAGTTCCACGAACCGCCCTTAAAACTCTTAATCTTGAGTTTTCAAAATCCACGTTTAGGACTTTAACTTTTTCTGTGCCAATGCCTAAGACATCATTTACCTTAGTATTAAGAATATTACCTGTAACACCAAAGTGTGTGACTAAACCTGTTATTCCTTCAGTGCCGATTGCCACTGCAGTTGTTCCAATACCAGCAAGACGAAGTACATTAGAAGAGATTCCTACACTGTAAGTTCCCTCTATTCCACTGGCATTAGTAGAAAGACCTGCAATTCTAATCACATCTAGAGTTCTGAAATCATGAGGATTATCACATACGACTTCATAAAGTCCAGATGACTTTGGATAAATCTCTACATTACTAATAGAACTGGATGCAACACTGATATTAGAAATTGATTTTCCTTTTACTTTGGTTACTTTGGCATAAGCACCTTCTCCACCGGTTCCATCATTATTAAAGTTTAAAGTGTCACCAACTCTATAACCAGTTCCAGCAGTAATAATACCAATGGAATCAATTGTTCCTGGTGCTACAGCATTTATTTTTGCTGTTTGATTGAGTTTATTTGGAATGAATAGATAAGGATACTCTCTATCATCTGATATTAAGTTAAGTGCATTGGTATTTCTACGAAGACCGTTCTCTTCAAAGTTAAAACTGTCTTGATCCTGTGCTCTACTGAAATTAAACTCATTTGGAACTGAGTAATAGTTTTCACCAATAATGTATGGAAAGACTGGTTTCTTATACTTTTCAAATACTCCAGATGCTTCAGTTTGGAGATCGTTGACTGTCATAAAGTAAGCATAAGTTCCATTTGGAAATTCTGGTGTAATGCCAAATCTTCCATTATTTTCATCAAGAACCGTGGCATCAGTTGTTTGCTTATGGGTATAATCTTCAACAAAAAATCCTTCAGGGAACTTAGATAACGGAGGTCTACCAGACTTAAGATCCAGGGAGTATCCAGATTTCAACTGAGTTACAACACCACCAGATGATGTAGTGTATCCATATGGTCCGTAAATTGGATTACCATCATAAGCAAATCCTAAAATTGGAGAGTGTTGATCTGAATCAACCTCAATACTGCTAACTTTTGTCAGATCACTCTGACCATAAATTGTATTACCCTCCGAATCAACAACATACGTTGATTCTCTTAAAACTCTAGGTGCATAGAGGTGGGTATACTGAAGTCTATCACCACCTACAATGAGATTGCCATCATCTTTAGCAAAAGAGGAAAATTTCTTTTCAAAGTTGTTTACTCTCCAGGTTTTAAGATTTGACTTAAATACAGGTTGTTCCTCAGCATCAAGTTCAGTTTCTACTAAAACTCTAGTATCATCTACATCATATCCTGCACCCTCTTCAAGAACTCTTACTTCAGTAAGAACTTCGTTAGATATGACTGGAACTAAAACTGCTCCAATACCAGAACCAGTTATTCTAAGATTGGGGGTAGATTTATATCCCTGACCACCATTCAGTATTATAACCTGCTGAATTTTTCCGTTACTTATGATAGGTTTTACCTGAGCATCTCTTCCGCTACTAATCGTAATTGTTGGTTGACGATCAAAGTTTAAAATTTCTGAAGATCCATATCCGACACCTTCGTTTTCAATATGAACTGAAGTAACCGAACCTCTTACAATAGGTTGAATAGATGCTTTAAATTCTTGAGTGCCAACAGATGCAATACCAACTTCTCCGACAAGAGTAGCAGTAATCTCTGGATAGTTAAATGTATGAGTTCCTACGCCAACAGAAGTGATATCAACATACTGTTTCGTTCTATAGTAATATTCCTTGTCCGAACTTATTCCAACCGTGGATAGTCTAAAAGAGTCTTTATTAACGGCAGTAACATAATATTCAGTATTATTAGTTAGACCCTCGGCAACCGTTCCTTCAGCATTATACTTAACTATCTCTCCACTCTTATAATCGTGATTACTAATTGAGATGATATTTGATGATGTATTGATTCCTGTTACAGGTGCTGTTCTCTTTTTATTTTCATAACCACTTCCACCATTGACAACAGTGATAGAGGATACAATAGCCTTTTTATTAACACTCTGAAGTGCGTGCTTACCAACACCAAATCCAGTCAAAGAAATAGTATTGATACCAGATATAGCGTCTCCCAGGGTTGGGTGTAGTCTAACGGTTGTATTATTAACTACAGATAAGAAGTACAATGCACTTGTATCTAAACCAACTACAGGTGACTCATCAAAAGTTTTATATATTACTTGCTCTGCATTTCTAAATTTGTGGAATGTTGAAAATCCAATAGTATCATTTGTTAAAGAAACTTTATCAGATACTTCATCTGCAAAAAACTTTGGTGCGTGGTTAATCAATTTCATATTGACCGAACCAAATGCACCTTGACCATTTCCACCATCAACCTTTAGAGTTGGTGTATGTAAATAATCAAAACCACTATCTAAGACCCTAACTTCCCTTAAAGAACCAGACACAGCAATAATGCCTGTTGCGCCAGTTCCAACACTGTCACTGATAATCGTATCTGGAAGATTGATTACATCAATTCCGTTTGATGGTACTAAAACATCAACACTTTGAATAGGACCGTAGTTTATAACGTCTTCAGACTTATAGTTCTGAATCTCCACACCATTTATTAAAATTCCTGTTGTACCAGGTTTTGTAGAAGTTTTAGAACCCTGGACAAATGGTGTAGAAATCTTTCTTAAAAGTTTCTGGGGTTTCAGAGTTTTTCCGTTGTATTCATACGGTTCAAGAGTATTGTCAGTAACAGTTACTCCACCAACATTTAAATATTCGCCTTTGCTAAGGTTATCTCTACTCTTTGCAAATTTTAAAGTAAATCCATCAACTCTTTCAACAAAATATAATCCATCAGCAAATAAAGCAGATCCTCTTGATACTACATTTTCGGTATCGCCATTTTCATTAATAACTCTACTTGTAGTTGTGATGTTGGCAGCATAATAAACTGCATCTCCAGTATAGAATCCATGCTCTACACCAGGAGTGATTTCAAACTGCGTTCCAGAAAAAGTTCCAGAAAAAGTAACCTTACCTGAACTTATTTCAATCGGTTGAGCATTATACGTTGGAATAGATGGTGATGCAACGATATAATCGTCGTCATCATCTTTATACAAGTTATAGACGCCTGTTGAAAACTGAGAAATATCTGAAAATGTATTTGATACACCTTTTTGAATCTTTCTCTGAATATAAGAAACTTGAGTCGTATCTAAGTTTCCTTGACCTCTAACTCTTAAACTCTTTTCATCATCAATACTGATAACATTAGAATCTAACTTAGTGCCAGTTTTTGTAACGATAGTGATGCTGTTTCCTATTCTGATGTAATGCTTTGTATCTAAAGTAATACGATAAGTGAAATCAGAAGAGTCTAGCAGTTCTACTTTTTCTACATTATAGGTAGGTGATGTATTATACTCCCAAATGTTAGTTTTGAAGTTATCTTCATCAAAACCATAAGTGCTTACATTTGCAGTTGTTCCCTTTTTAAAAGAAAGAGTATTTTCAGGATTTTTAATAGAATTTAATACGGACGATACTCTTACTTTGATTATTTCATCCTGATTAAGTTTAGATCGACCATATGCAAATGTATTAACACCAACAGTAGTGGTATCTGCAATATTTTTTGTAAGATTTGTAATCCCAAAAAACTGGGTCAAAGACTTTGAAGTATATGATACTACACCAGTTGTGGTGTCTGTATATCTTACATACAGTTCACCTGTAGTTCCAAATCCGACAGTAGAGTCAACATCAAGAACAGAAGATCCAGAAGAAACATCTCCAATCACCCTTGTAGATGGTTCTACCTTTAAACTACCATACTGAACTCCATCAACACTAATATCTCTATTATATCCACCATCAAAATTTAATTTGTAAAAAGTTTTTCCAAACCCAACTTCTATTCTTTCTACAGAGGTGATGGGAACATATGATTTTTGTATATTGTTATCAAACTTATATGCATCTTGATATAAAGTTGCACCATCAAGATTATCGGGATCGCCTTCGATAGGTTCAACAATTATTTGATTAACAACTTCATATCTAGCATTAGAGGGAGTAAATAAAAACTCCGATGGTCTAACAACTTGTACCTCTTTATTATATAATGCTTTAAACAGTATTTCAAACGATTGGTCTGTGCCTTTGCTAAGATAGAAATCTTTAGACTGCTTTAAAAAGATATTCTGATTCAGATCTTCATCTAAAGTTCTATTCTCTAATCCAGGGAGGAGTTGATTTTTAGTTTTGACTAAAAACTCCTTTAAAAACAGAATGCTAAGGTTTTCAATTTTAGTACCCTTAGTATGATCATCAGATTCACTTTCTTCAAATATTAACTCGGCATTGTTTGTTCCACTTTTATAAGATGAAATACCAACAAATCCTCTTCTACATCCAGTGAAGGAATAATCCGTTTTTTCTCTATATGTGATAATCTCATTATCAATTTTTAATAGACCATAAGAGTCTGGAAATCCAATAGTTCCTGCAGGAGACTCAACAGGGTCTACTTTGATTGTTTTAGTGTAAAAATCAATATCAGCAGCAAGAGTAACAGATTCAACTAGATTTGTTGTAGTATCTAATTTAATATACTCATCAATATTCTGAATCAGGTCAACAGGTCCACTTTGATATTCCTGTCCGAGATAGTATTGCTTTAAGAAACTTGATACTAAAGGATAATCTTCCTGCACATATTGAGGAAGTTGACTAGAAACAACGCTGTTGAGTTGGACTCTGTTATTTGACATTTTATCGATTTATCGTCTTAGTATGAAGAA
>MDTC01000933.1_pt1 | contig 12066 bp, 11 predicted proteins | sample 811181 | NCBI WGS metagenome assembly MDTC01 (sample SAMN05326644, study PRJNA326480) | marine metagenome | isolation source: seawater | place: Pacific Ocean: North | collected 2011
GCAGAATCGAACTGCGGACACAAGGATTTTCAGTCCTTTGCTCTACCAACTGAGCTAAGGTACCAAAGCTAGTTTTTCAGCAGAGCAAATATAATTTGTTTTATGAGAGCAACAAAAAATCATGTAAAAAATCTTCTGTATTTTTATCATTTAATTTTTATCATTTGAATATAGTTTTAGATATTGGTAATAGCCTTTTAAAAGTAGGTATCTTTTTAAATAATGATCTTATTAGTTATTTTGAGTTCAAAAAGAATTATTACAGCCATATTAAACAGCTTTTAGAATCAAATAAAATTTTTTTTTCAATTGTTTCAAATGTTTCTATAACAGACCATAAGTTAATAGGATTATTGAGTGAAAACACAAAATTAATAGTAATTGACTCTGATTTAAAAATCCCATTTAAGAACAAGTATAAAACCAAAAAAACTTTAGGTCATGATAGGTTAGCTCTTGTAAGTTCAGCAGTATTACAATATCCAAAAGAAAATGTATTAATAATTGATTTGGGTTCTTGTATCACATATGATTTTGTTAATAATGATAACGAATATATTGGTGGAGCAATTTCACCCGGTATAAATATGAGATATAGGTCGTTGAATAGTTTTACAGCTAATCTTCCAATTTTACAACTAAAAGATATAAATTTTTTAACAGGAAAAAATACAGAAGAATCTATTCATTCAGGTGTAATTAATGGAATAATAAGTGAATTGGATGGAAGCATAAAACAATATAGAAGCAAATACGAAGAAATTAGGATAATTTTAACAGGCGGTGACTCTAAATTCTTGTCCAAGAAGATAAAAAATAGCATCTTTACGAATTCAAATTTTCTCCTTTCGGGGCTTAATTTTTTAATTGAACTGAATAAAAAATAATGAAAAAAAGTTTTCTATCCATTTTTTTAATTTTTATAGCATTGCAAGTCTTTAGTCAGTCAGGAAGTTTGTCACCATACTCATTCTATGGAGTTGGGGAAAATACTTTTAAGGGCTCAATGGAGAATAGATCTATGGGAGGCTTAAGCGTTTATAGTGATAGTATTTCGTTAAACTTGTTAAACCCAGCTGCTTATAGCGAGTTAGAACTTGTAAATTATTCTGTTGGGGTTGACTACAGTAATATTAATCTTAAAACTGATAATTCAAATGAAAATGCTACTACAGCAAGTATAAATTATTTATCAGTAGCAGTTCCAACAAAACATCTTGTTTTTGGTTTTGGAATTATTCCAAAGTCATCAGTGGGTTATCTTCTTGAATCAAGCGACGATTCAAAAACTCCCAAAGAGGTAGATAGATATGAAGGAGATGGAGGTGTAAATACTGCATTTCTAACTTTTGGGTTTAAGGTTTTTAAAAAAATTAGACTTGGACTTTCTGCTAATTATGATTTTGGAAGCTTGGAGCATTCTAATTCTAGGTTTTTAGAGGGAGTAGAATTATACACAAGAGTCCAAAGTAATTCATCATTGAGTGGAGTTAGTTTTGATTATTCATTACTATTTAGAGAAAAAGTTTCAAAAAATTTAACCTTGCATGCTACTTACATTTTTAAGCCCAGTTCGAAACTTAGTTCTAACAACACACAAACACTGTTTACAGTTCCTGGAAGCGGAGGATATGGAGGAGATAATGAAGAAATTGATTTAGCTGCAATTAGTTTAGATAAAACAAAAATTACTATTCCAAGTTCAAGCTCTTTTGGATTAGGAATTGGAAAAGAAACTAAGTGGTTTATGGGAGTTGATTATTCGATGACTGATAAAGGAGGGTATGTCAATAAATTATTTAATTTAAAAAATGTAGAATACAAAAAAGGATCAAAAATAGCTTTTGGAGGTTTTTATATTCCAAATTATGATTCTTTTACAAGTTATTTTAGTAGAATAGTATACAGAGCTGGAATTAGAATCGAAAAAACTGGTCTTCATATTCAAAATCAATCTATTGACGAATATGGTATTAACTTTGGACTTGGATTACCTTTTCAAGGCTTCCAAAACTTAAATCTCGGATTTGAAGTTGGTAAAAGAGGAACAACAAAAGAAGGATTAATTGAAGAAAACTTTTTTAGTATTAGGTTAGGAATTACTTTGAACGATCGTTGGTTTGTAAAAAACAAGTATAATTGATAAATTTGGCTTCATTTTTGAGTGATTTAACCTATAAGTATCTAATTATCAAATACTAAATTTGAAATAAACAAAATGAATAAAATATTTTTTTACATTTTAACATTATTTTTTACTATTAATATTTTTAGTCAGTCTAAAGAAGATTGTTTTTCCAATTTATCAATCTTTGCTGAATATGCTAAAGTCAAGAATTACAATGCTGCTTATGAACCTTGGTTAAAATTAAAAGCTGATTGTCCTGATCTAAATGCAGCAATTTATGTTTACGGAGAAAGAATATTAAAGGATTTTATAAAAAATTCTGAGCTTAATGAAAGAGCTAAGTTTGAAAATGATTTATTAGATCTTTATGATGAATGGCTTCAATATTTTCCAAAATCTAAATCTGGAAGACAAGAATCTGGTAAAATACTAGCGATCAAAGCTCAAGCTATGATTGATTTCAAGCTAGGTGATAATAAAGAGATTTATAAAGTTTATGATTTAGCATTTAAAACAAATCCAGAAAGCTTTACATCTCCCAAAGGATTATATAATTACTTTAAGATTTATTTTAATTTATATAAAGAACAGAACTCTTCCATCACATTAGAATCTGTATTTGAAAAATATGAGGAATTAACTGAAAAATTTGAATTTGAAATGGGTGTTTATTCCTCTAAATTAGATAATCTTCTCAAGAAAGAGGAAGGTTCATCACTATTGACTGGAAGAGAATCTAGAAATAAAAGAGTTTATGAAGTTAATATGGTTGCATGCTCTACTTATTTAAATAATTTAAATGCTATCATTGCTAAAGAAGCTACTTGTGAAAATTTAATTCCTCTTTACAGAAAGAATTTTGATAAATTTAAAAATGATCCAGTTTGGATTAATAGAGCTGCTAGCAGAATGGATAGTAAAGATTGTTCAGATGACCCATTATTTGTTGAACTTGTTGAGGCATTACATCAATTAAATCCCTCTGCTAATTCTGCCTATTATTTAGGCCTTCTAAATGATAAGAAAGGTAATTCCAGTGAGGCAATAAAATATTATACTGAATCAATTGATCTAGAAACTGATAATCTTAAAAAAGCTAAAACTTTATATAAAATTGCATTAAAATTTAAAAAATCAGGTCAATATAGTAAGTCTAGAAGTTATGCGAATAAAGCGTTGAATTTTCAACCATCCTTAGGAAGTGCCTACCTGTTGATTTCAAATTTATATGCAGCTAGTGCTAATAATTGTGGAAATACTCAATTTGAAAAAAGAGCAATATATTGGTTAGCAGCAAAAGATGCTAGAAAAGCTGCCTCTGTTGATGCTTCTATTAGAAAAACTGCTATTAAAACCGCTGTCAGTTATGAAGGTAGAGCTCCATCAAAGACAGACATATTTACAGAAGGAAAATCTGGTGAAATCATTTCTATTAAATGTTGGATAGGTAAAAATGTTACTGTACCTTCTTTGTAAATAATGAATGATTTTAAATCAATTATTTTAATTCTATTTTCTCTTTTTATTTCTTGTGAAGATAATTTTCAAGAAATAAAAAAAATAAATAATTATGATAATTTTCCCATTGGAATTGCTGAAGATATAAAGTTAATATATACTGATTCGGCAAAAGTTAAAGCCATTCTAACCTCTCCAGTTCACAAGGATTATACTAATCAAGATTTCCCATATTCTGAATTTCCTGTAGGTATCAAAATTACTTTTTTTGATGAAAATAAAAATGCAACAATTGTTACATCAAATTATGCTGTTACTTACAACAAAACTAATATAGTAGATCTAGTTGGTGATGTTGTAATAAATATTCATGATGGATCTGTTTTAAAAACTTCTCAACTTTTTTGGGATCCTGAGCTAGAATGGTTATTTACGGAAGAGAAATTTAGTTTTAAAAACATAGATTACGATATTATTGCTAAAAGATTAGATGCAAATCGATCATTTACTATATTTAATACTGGTCAACTTGATGGAAAAGTTATGGTAGAAGAAAATGAAAATATAATAAATGAAAATTAGAAAAATATCTGAAATTGTTTATTTGTTAATATTTTTTATTGCTTCAACAGATTATTTATTTGGAACACACGATGATTCAAGCAGAAAAAACATTTTACTGGTTTTTGCTATATTATCTCTATTTATGTTCTTTTTCAGAAGATATTATAGAAAAAAATTTCAAAATAGAAATAAATAATTTCAATGGAATCTCAGATTACAATTATTATAATATCAATTTTTTTTTCTGCTTTTTTCTCTGGAATGGAAATTGCTTTTATTTCATCTAACAAAATTTATTTAGAAATAGAAAAAAAACAAAATGGTTTTTTTTCGAATATCTTAAAAAAAATAACAAAAAGTCCCTCTAAATTTATTGCAACTATGCTTTTGGGCAATAATATTGCCTTGGTAGTTTACGGATTATATTCTGGCAAACTAATTTTAGAATTATTTTTTCCCAACTTGGATAGTTCAGATTCTTTAGATTTCATTTATATTTTTTATCAAGTTATACTTTCAACATTTGTGATTTTAATTACTGCAGAATTTTTGCCAAAAGTTTTATTTCAAATTTATGCTAACATATTATTGAAATATTTATCATTTCCCTCTTATATGTTTTATATAATATTAAGTCCAGTTACTAATGTTCTCAATTCAATTTCAGATAGCGTTCTTAGTAAATATTTTAAGACAAAAGAAGATGAATTAAGAATAGTGTTTAGTAAAGATGAGCTCGGTGATTATATAAATGAAGAATTGGCAAACGATTCTGAAAAAAAAAATATTGATTCAGAAATTCAAATTTTTCAAAACGCCTTAGATTTTTCTAATGTGAAAGCAAGAGAAGTAATGGTTCCAAGAGCTAAAATAGTTTCTGCGGACAGATATTGTAACTCAGACAGTTTAAAGAAAATATTTATAGAAACGGGATTATCTAAAATTTTAATACACCGCGAAAATATTGATCATATTGTTGGTTTTATAAGTTTAATAGATTTGTTCAATGGACCCAAAAATATTAAATCAATTATCCACCCAATCGAATTTATCCCTGAATCTATGTTAATTAATGATGTTCTAAACTTATTGACTAAAAGAAAAAGTATAGCCGTTGTAATAGATGAATATGGAGGCACATCTGGTATTATTACTATTGAAGATATTATTGAAGAATTATTTGGTGAAATTGAAGATGAGCACGATTCTCCAAAATTTTAGAAAAAAATTAGATTCAAACTCTTTTCTTTTTTATGCTCGACTTGAGATTGATTATATAAATTAGATATTCATGAAAGTTGTCAATTGGAAACAGTAGAAGGATTTATAGTGCATAATATTAATGAAATACCTATATCTGGTGAAGCTTTAAAGATTTGTTTATATTAATTTATTGTAAGAGAACTTACAAACACTAAAATAGAAGTTTTAGAAATGAAAATGCCGAATTAAAAGTTAAGGTCTTTTTTTAATTGATAAGGATATTGTATTTTCGTTTGCTACAAAAAAAAAATTATGGCGATTTTAGGAAAAATTAGAGATTTAGGACCTGCAGCATTAATAACGGTTATAGGTTTAGCTCTATTTGCATTTGTTTTTTCAACTGGTAGTGGAAGTATTACAGATATTTTTGACGAACCTAACCAATCTCCAATTGGATTAGTCAATGATGAAGAAATTTCAATTGAGGAATTTAGAGATCAAGTAGATTTCTTTGAAAGAACATATAACTTGTCTGGAATGTCTGCTGTTAATAATGTTTGGAACCAAACATTAAGAACATTGATTTTAAAAAATCAATTTGAACTTAGTGGCGTTGATTCAAGTAAAGATCATATTGAATTTATTTTATCTCAAAACCCTAGTTTTAACTCAGATCCAAGATTTTTGAATGATGCAGGAATTTTTGAAATAGAAAAGTTTATCGATTTGATTGTTGAACTTAAGACAACAAGACCAGAATCATATGAGCAATGGCAAAAACAAGAATTAATTTTTCAAAATCAGTCCAATGAAAAAATTTATTCTGATTTGATTAAATCTGGAGTAAATTTTTCTTTTAAAGATGGAGAATTTGAATATTTTTTACAAAACGATAGAGTTGATATTGATTATGTTCAGATTCCTTATAATTCAATTCCTGATAGTTTAATTAAACTAAAAAACTCTGATGTTGAAAAGTATATTAAATCTAACGAAGCTGATTTCAAAGTTGAAGCAACAAGAAATATTGAATATGTTTTGTTTGATGAAAATCCATCTTTAGACGATGAAAATGCAACAAAGAAAATTTTGCAAAGTTTGTTATCTGAGAAAAAAGAATATAATGATGTTTCAAAGTTAGAGGAAACTTACCCCAGTTTAACAACTGCTAAAAATATTTCAGAATTTGTCAATGAAAATTCTGAAATAAGATTTGACTCTATATATAAGCCCAAAGGTGCTCTACCAAATGATGATGCTAATATTTTATTTAATTTAAATAAGAATCAAACCTATGGACCTTATTTAGATGGCGATTATTTCAAGATTTCTAGAATGCTAGATAAGAAGATTGGCGGAAATGTAAGGGCAAGTCACATTTTAATTGCGTATGATGGATCAAGAGATTCGTCACCTCAAATTACCAGATCCAAATCTGATGCAAAAAAAGAAGCTAATAGAATTTTAAAGTTAGCAAAAAAGAATCCAGATTCTTTTGCTTCATTAGCTTTTGAATTTTCTGATGGTCCTTCAAAATCAAACGGAGGTGATCTTGGGTTTTTTCAAGAGGGTAATATGGTTAAACCATTTAATGATTTTGTATTTTCAAGAAGAGCAGGTAGTATTGGCCTTGTAGAAACCGATTTTGGTTTTCATGTAATAAATGTTGTTGCTAAAGAGGATGTTGTTCTTCTGGCTTCAATTGCTATAAAAAATATTCCCTCTGATAATACAAGTGATAAAACCTTCAATTTAGCTACAAAGTTTGAAATTAATCTTTCAAAAAATCAAAATTTAAATGCATTAGCTACTGAAAATAATTATGAAGTTAAATTAGCTAGTGGAATTAAGATTTTAGATGATAATTTACCTGGATTAACTAATCAAAGAAGGTTAGTTCAATGGTTGTTTTCTGATGAAGCAAAAGTAGAGTCTTATAAAAGATTCGATTTACCCAATGGGGGATATTTAATTGCTCAGATAACTAGTATGAAAAGCGAAGGTTTATCGTCTGTACAAGATGCCTCTTTTACTGCTGTGCCCAAAGTTAGAAATCAAAAAAAAGCACAAATAATTATTAAAGAAAATAAAACCATCAAATCATTGTCAGATCTTGCCTCAAAGTATAATACAGAAATTAAAAAAGCCTTAGCTCTAAATCAAAAAAACGCTACAATTAGCGGAGCTGGAAGAGAGCCTCTGTTAGTTGGATATGCATTTGGATTGGAATTAAATGAAATTTCCGACTTTATTATTGGTGAAAATGGTGTTTATAAATTAATAGTGACTAAAAGAGAGAAATCAAGTGAACTAGAAAACTATAAACCATATGCTAATCAATTGTTAGTTCCCGCTAGAGCTAATGTTATTAATGGTGTTTTTCAATCTGCAAAAGAATCTGCTGTAATTACTGATAATAGATTTAAATTTTATTAAAAAATAACAGTTAGAGTTTCTTTAATATATATTACTAAAAATATAAATGAAACCATAAATTTCATTACCACACCTGCTAACAAACCTATAAGAGTTCCTAATGAAGCTTTCAGTCCTTTTTTAAAATCTATATTATTAATTAATTCACCTGAAAGAGCTCCAACAAAAGGACCAACTATAATTCCAATAGGCCCCATAAAAAATCCTATAAATAATCCAATAGTGGCACCTATCAATCCTTGTTTAGTTCCTCCAAGTTTTTTTAAACCAATTAATGGTATTATCATATCCAAAATAAAAACTGAGATTGCTATTAAAAAAGTTGCTAAAAGAAAAGAAAAATTTAAATCAACAGTTGATGTTAAATTTAAAAATACCAATCCAACCCAACTAGTAATTGGTCCTGGAATGATTGGTATAAAACTTCCTATTAATCCAATTAAACAAAGTAATAAGCCAATTATTAAAAACAATAAATCCATGAAATCGAGTAAAATAGTAAAATATAAATCTGAATTTTTGTAATTTACATCAATGATGAAAATAATAAATTTTTTTATTATAATATTTTTTATTTTAAGCTGTAACGAGGATTATTCTAAAAAACAAATAGAGATTCCATCAACAATAACTAATTGGAATATAAATGATGAACCCCCATCAATTGAATTATGTGATCAATTTGATTCGGAATTAAAAAGAAGCACTTGCTTTAAAGAAACACTACTAAAACTAGTTTATAAGAATATTGATATTAGTGAAATTATAGTAGAAAAAAATTTAAATGATACTTTAGTCATCTCACTGTTGATTGATAAAAATGGAAAAATTTCATATAATAGTTCAATAATTAATTCGGATATTAAAAAGTATATACCTTCTATTGAGACTATATTGATTAAAGCCATTAAAAATTTGCCAAATATATTACCAGCTACTAAAACTAATATTGGAGTTCCTGTTAGCTCTAGTTTTGATTTACCCTTAATATTGAAAACTAAATAAATATAAATATTGGAATCAAAAAAAGATAGAATAATTTTAGGAATTGACCCAGGGACTACTATTATGGGTTATGGTTTAATTAAAGTGGTTGAAAAAAAAATGTTTTTCCTTCAATTAAATGAACTGATATTGAAAAAATATGATGATCATTATTTAAGACTTAAATATATTTTTGAAAGAACTATTGAATTAATTGACAAATACAATCCAGATGAAATAGCCATTGAGGCACCTTTTTTTGGGAAAAATGTTCAGTCAATGTTAAAGCTTGGAAGAGCGCAAGGTGTTGCTATGGCAGCTGGTCTTTCAAGAGAGATATCAATAACAGAGTACTCTCCTAAAAAAATTAAGATGGCTATTACTGGAAATGGTAATGCTTCAAAAGAGCAAGTTGCTAAGATGCTACAGAGCTTACTTTCTATTAAGGAATTACCTAAAAATTTAGATTCAACTGATGGGTTAGCCGCCGCTGTATGTCACTTTTATAATTCTAATACTACTATTTTAACCAACAAATATAGTGGGTGGTCTTCTTTTGTTAAAAACAACCCTAAAAGATTAAATTAATTTATATTGTCAGGAATATATATTCATATACCTTATTGTAAACAGGCTTGCTATTACTGTAATTTTCATTTTTCAATCTCAACTAAAAATAAGGCTAAAGTGGTTGAAGCTATGTTAAAAGAATTATATATAAAATCACAAAATTATAATGATATTGTGGAAACAATTTACTTTGGGGGAGGAACACCATCTTTTTTAGAAACAGAAGAAATAAACTGTTTAATAGAAGCAGTTTTTAATAATTTTAAAACTGCTTCAAATTTAGAAATTACTCTAGAAGCTAACCCTGATGATTTAACAATTAAGAAATTAAAAGAATTATCCAAGAGTAAAATAAATAGATTAAGTATTGGAGTGCAATCTTTTAACGATCATGATTTAAAAATTATGAACAGAGCTCATAATTCAAAAGATGCTAATCGATGTGTAAAGAATGCAAAAAAGTATTTTGATAATTTATCTATTGACTTAATGTACGGAATGCCTGAAAGTACTTTAGAGTCGTGGGAACATAATTTAGATATAGCTGTTTCTTATAATACTAATCATATTTCATCATATGCATTAACTATAGAACCGAAAACTGCGCTTGAAAAATATGTAGAAAAAGGATTAGTAAAATTATTAGATGAAGAGATTATTTTTAAACAATATAAACTGATGCTTAGAAGATTGTCTAATGAAAATTACATAAATTACGAATTATCAAGTTTTGCTAAAGATGGATATTTTTCTAAAAACAATACTGCTTATTGGTTGAGAAAAAATTATATAGGAATAGGACCTTCTGCTCACAGTTTTGATGGAATTTCAAGAAGTTGGAATATTTCTAATAACAATTTATACCTTAAAGCTATAGAAGAAAATAAAATGTATTACAAAACTGAAAAGTTGACTAAAACGGATCAATATAATGAGTATGTGATGACGGGATTAAGAACTATTTGGGGTATTTCTCTAGATTTTTTAAAAGATAATTTTGGTACAAAATATCAAAATCATTTTGTTGAAAAGTCTAAGAAATATATTTATTCCAAGCATTTGATATTAAAGAATAACGTAATAAAGACAACTATTGAAGGTAAATTCTTAGCAGATGGTATTGCTTCTGAACTATTTATAGTTAAACTTAATATTTAGATTTATAAAGGTTTGTAAAATGATAGTAGAATTTAGAAATTGTTTCTATACCCATTAAAAAATTAGAAACTCCATAATGTTCATTTGGAGAATGTATAGCATCACTATCTAAACCAAAGCCCATCAAAATAGTTTTACTATCTAGTTCTTTTTCAAATAAGGCAATTATTGGAATACTTCCTCCATCTCTAGTAGGAATAGGCTTTAAATTAAAAACTTCTTCATACGCTTTACTTGCAGCCTGAAATCCTATGGTGTTAGTTGGGGCTACATAGGGTTCTCCTCCATGATGTTCAGTAACTTTAGAATTAACTCCCTTTGGTGTGATATTTTTAATATGTTTTGAAAATAAAGAACTTATTTCTCTCCAGTTTTGACCAGGAACTAATCTCATGGATATTTTTGCATATGCTTTTGAAGGTAAAACTGTTTTAGAACCCTCATCAGTATAGCCTCCCCAAATTCCGTTTACATCCAATGCTGGCCTAATAGATTGTCTTTCGATTGTGGTGTACCCCAATTCGCCGTGTTCATTATCAATTCCAATGGATTCTTTAAACTCATCAATACTGAACGGAATCAATGAACTTGCCTTTTTTTCGTTCTCTGTAGGTTCACATACCTTATCATAAAAACCTGGAATAGTAATTTTATGATTAGTATCATGTAAAGAAGCAATCATTGAGGATAGAATATTTATTGGATTAGCAACTGTACCTCCATAATGTCCTGAATGCAAGTCCCTATTAGGCCCTGTTATTTCAACCTCCATGTAAGAAAGACCCCTAAGTCCTGTCGTGATTGAAGGTATGTTTTTACTAATCATTCCAGTATCAGAAACTAAAATAATATCATTAGAAAGCTTTTCTTTATTGTTTTTTACAAATATCTCAAGATTATTACTTCCCACTTCTTCTTCACCTTCAATCATAAATTTAACATTACAAGGAAGACCATCATGCTTGAGAATAACCTCCAAAGCTTTTACGTGCATGAACATTTGTCCTTTATCATCACAAGCTCCACGTGCAAAAATAGCACCCTCAGGATGAATTTTTGTTTTTTTTATGTAAGGTTCGAATGGGTCCTTATCCCATAAATTTAATGGGTCAACAGGTTGAACATCATAATGACCGTAAACAAGAATAGTTGGAAGATTTTCATCAAATATTTTTTCTCCATAAACAATAGGGTGTCCAGGTGTTTCACATATTTCACAATTATTTAAACCTAAATTTAAAAGGTGTTTTTTAATTAATTCAGCTGCTAACCTCGTGTCAGAATCATTTTCTTTTAGTGCACTTATTGAGGGTATTCTTATCAGTTCGAACAATTCATTTAAAAATCGTTCAGAATTTTTGTCAATATAATCTTTAAATTTTTCCAAGGTAATCTTTTTTGTAAATGTAATTAAATATGTTTTTTTGACATAGCAAAATCAATAGGGATATTATAATAATCTTGCTTATATTTACTTCCCTTCAGCGGGTGTGGTGAAATTGGTAGACACGCTAGACTTAGGATCTAGTGCTTCGCGGCTTGGGGGTTCGAGTCCCTTCACCCGC
>MDTC01065231.1_pt1 | contig 12065 bp, 12 predicted proteins | sample 811181 | NCBI WGS metagenome assembly MDTC01 (sample SAMN05326644, study PRJNA326480) | marine metagenome | isolation source: seawater | place: Pacific Ocean: North | collected 2011
GGTAGAAACCTTAAAAGCACAGATAAGTGGTAGTAGTGACTTCAACGCTTTAAAAACGACACTCACCGATAATGGATAATTCACGAACTTTATATTTATATATGAATAGAAACACAGGAAATTATGGATAAACTCACACAATACTTAGTAGAACCATTTATAGACAAAGAAGTGATAGAAGAAGGGGTAAATGATCCTGGCATCTTCAAAGGTATATTTTTAGCTGGTGGTCCAGGTAGTGGTAAGTCTTATGTGGCTTCCCAATTATTTGGTATACCTGAAAAGGTAAATATATCTACTTCAGGACTAAAAATGGTAAATCAAGACAAAGAACTTGAGATATTATTGAAAAAATATTATGGCACTGTAGATTTAGCTAATATGCCAGTAGAATTATTTAGACAGTTAGCTGATCCTAGTTACAAAGATTACAGTGGATTGAGAAGTTTTGCTAAATCTCTAAGTATGGAAAGACTAAGAATATATACTGAAGGTAGATTAGGTGTTATTATTGATGGGACTGGTCATAGATTCAAATCTATAAAAGATAACAGACAAAAACTAATGAGTATAGGTTATGATACCTTTATGGTTTTTGTAAATACAAGCTTAGAAGCAGCATTAGAAAGAAATGAACGAAGACCTAGATCTGTACCTGAAGCTATTGTAGAAAAAAGTTGGAAAGATGTTCAAAAAAATATGGGATATTTACAAGGCTTATTTGGAATGGATAAATTTATGGTTGTACAAAATGACAGCTACGAATCATATGCACAATCTCAAAAGCGATTTAATATGTTAGCTAAAAAAGGTGTTGGTAAATTTATAAAAGCACCATTGGGTAAGACTGCTAAAGATTGGGTTAAAAAGCAAAAAGAAATAAATAAGATAGGTATAAAAGATTTAGCAAAAAAAGCTAAAATGGCTGAAAGTATAAAACTTCCTGTAGAGATTGGTGATACTATTTTGATGGGCAAGTTCAAAAATAAAAAAGTTGTAGTAAAGTCTGTTGATTTCAATGAAAAGGGAGACTTATTGATAAATGGCAGACCAGCACTAAAGTTTAGAATGGTAAAGGAAACAACATTACCATCACCAAGTCGTAAGGGTGTAAAGAAGATGAAGAAGAAAGGTGTTACTTCAGTACCTTATGGAAGTGGCTATAATAAAGTAAGTGAAGCACAAGCCGTAAAGGGTAGTAAAGTAGCAAAGTTTATTACAGGTCACAATCTTACTATGAAGGGTAAGAAATATAAAGAAATAGAATTTGAAACATTAGGCGTTGATAATAGTTCAAAGATGATTAAGTTAAAAATTATAGCACCTAAGAACTTATTTGGTATGGAGACACCTGTAAGGTTTTCAACAATAAGAAGAGGCCCATTTACAAAAACAGATACTGGTAAAAAATTAAAAGAACAAAAAGAAATCAAAAAAGTCATTGGCGTATTTGGTGGAAGATTTCAACCATTTCATTCAGGACATCTTGCTACTTATAAGTGGATGAAGTCAAAGTTTGATGAAGTTTACATAACCACCTCTAATCTCAAACAATTGCCAAGACATCCTATGGACTTCAAAGAAAAGGCTCGTCATATGGTAAAGATGGGAATTCCAAAAAATAGAATTGTACAAGAAAAAACTCCATATGTAGCAAAAAACTTATTGAAAAAATTTGATGCTAATACTACAGCAGTTGTTTATGCAATCGGTGGAAAAGATGCTGGTAGATTAGGTGGTAAATATTTTCAACCTTATAGTAAAAGTAAACCTATGATGGGATTTGAAGAGCATGGGTACATCATAACTGCTCCACAATCAGGAACTATGAGTGGTACTGAAATGAGAAGCTTATTAGGAAATCCAAAGTATGATGATAGTGAAAAGAAAAAAACTTTCAAAAAGGTATTTGGGTATTACGATAAGGGCGTGTATACTATGATGACGAATAAATTCAAGCAATTATTTGAGACATACACTTTATCTGATGAGTTGGTACAAGAATATTTGATGGAAGCTAGTATTGCTTCAATGGGTAATTTAGATGATGGTCCTTCAACATTTCACAAAGACTATAATGAATATAAAAAGGTTTCTAAAGAGTGGATTGATTCATTATACTCAGATGCTGGTTGGGTGGTATTAGATTATATTATAAGAGATGGTGCTAAAAACTCTATAAAAAATGCTTATAAATCTGTCGCACTATCTTATTTAGATCATGGTCAGGAAAAGGGTTCTAGCACAGCAGTAAATAAATATAAGAAATGGATGAGTGGTGTTTTAGAACCATTGGGATGGAATGTAGTAAATTGGATGGGTACTGAAGCTGCTATTGATAATATAATAGGATCTTTATTTACAGCTGGAGCTGATGGCGATTCTTATGATGTCAGTTCCATTTATGAAAAGATTAATTTAGACAAAGAAGTTGATTTGTTATTAGAAGGCGGTGCTTATGGGCATCTAAATCATCCATTTGATGATAAAAATTTAACGTTTTCAGATTTTAAAACACTAATTATTAATACACTCCAAGGTAATCTAGATAAAGAAGGTCCTGTTACAGAGAAAACAGATGGTCAAAATATTATGATTAGTTGGAAAAATGGTAAATTAGTTGCAGCTAGAAACAAAGGACACATAAAAAACTTTGGTGCTAATTCTTTAGATTTGAATGGTATAAAGAATATGTTTGCTGGTAGAGGTGATATTGAAAAAGCATTTGTATCTGCTATATCAGATTTACAAAAAGCATTAAAGGGGTTGAGTAAAAAGCAAAAAGACAAAATATTTGGTGAAGGTAAAAAGTTTATGTCATTAGAAGTCATATACCCAGCAACATCAAATGTCATACCTTATGATAAATCACTTTTACAATTTCACGGAACTATTGAATATAATTCTGCTGGCTCGCCAGTCGGAGAGGACAGAGGAAGTGCTAGAATGTTGGCTGGTATGATAAAACAAATAAATCAGAACATACAAAAGACTTATAGTATCACAAAGCCATTTATAACTCAGTTACCAAAGGTAAAAAACTTTTCAGAGAAACAAAGTTATTTCTTAGGTAAGTTGAATAAACTACAGAGTGAATATAAAATGAGTGATAACGATACATTAGCTAATTATCATCAAGCATATTGGATGGAGTATATTTACAATGGTGCTAAAAATACAGACTATCCAAATCCGCCAAATGATATATTGATGAGTCTAACAAAAAGATGGGCATTTTTTGATAAGTCATATAAGATACCAAATATTAAAAAAGATTTAAAAGAGTATCCAAAGTTTTTAGATTGGGTTCTAACAACTGATAAAATGGATCACGCTAAGTTACAAAAACAACATATTAGAGATTGGGAAATTCTTTTCTTTGAGTTAGGAGCAGAAATATTATCAAATTTAGATGACTTTATAGCTGCTAATCCATCAAAAGCAACCCAGCAAATTCGTAAGGACTTGAAGAAAGCAATATCAAAAGTAAAAAAGTCTAAGGATACAAAAGTATTGAATACACTAAAAACCCAATTAGACAGACTAAATGCTATTGGTGGTTTAAAAGCAGTTGTTCCAACTGAGGGTATTACCTTTGTGTTCAAAGGAAAATTGTATAAATATACTGGAGCATTTGCTCCAGCAAATCAAATCTTAGGTATGTTAAAATTCGTATAGGAGTAGGTTATGGGATACAGTAAAGAAACAGAAAGACAAAATGATGCATTGAGAGATGCTATGTCAGGAAAAGAGCATGTAAAAAATTATGTTCAAGTCGGATATGAGGGCAAGCAAAAGCCGAAGGGTGATGTTATTCCTAAGATGACTGAACTTATGAAAGATGCTAGAATGCCTTTATTTTGTAAAAAATGTGATAAGGTAATGAAGAAAAAATTAGATAATAAGATGTGGAATCTTTATAACCACTGTTTTGATTGTCAGATATCCTTTGAGCATAAACTAAAATTAGAAGGTAAGTTTGATGGTTGGGCTAATAATAAGATAAAGAAAAATAAAATAGCTTATATAAAAGATACATTACAGCAATTAGAAGAATTCAAAACTATGAAAGCACCTGAATGGCTTAATAATGTGGGAGTAAATCATCCTGAATTAGAAAAAGAAAAGTGGGAAGGTGGTACTGATAAAATAGTTTCTGAAGCAGTAGAAGCAATAAAAAATCTAACAGAACAATTAGAACAACTGGAGAATGAATAATGAAGCTATGGAAAATAATTTTAGGATTTCTTGGTGGTGTTGGTGCTTTACTTGCTGTAAATAAAGCAAAAAGTGAAGAAGTAAAAAAACTAAAAAAAGTTATTGACGCTAATAAGAAAGAAGAAAAGAAAGTTGAAAAACAAATCAAAGAATTAGAAACAGCAAAAAAATCTTCTAAAAAAGAAATAGGTAATATAAAAAGAAAACTTACTATTTCTAAAAAGAAAACTCAAAAAATGCAAGATGCATATGATAATGATGAAGTTGAGTCGGCTGAAGATTTCTTAAGAAATTTTGCTAAAAGTAAATGAGAATGTCTATGAAAATATTAAAATATTTTTTGATATCATTTTTTGTACTTTCAATGGTAGACGGGCAGAGTATAAAGAAAGATGGAAAAGAAGTAACTACTTTTACAACAGAACAAGCATTAGAAATGTTAAAAGCACGTGATGCTCAATGGAAAAGTAAATTAGCAAAAGCAGATTCATTGATAGAGTCACAAAAAGTAGTAATTTCTGATTGTGAAGCAATTGTTGCTAAGTTAGGAGAACAATCAAACTTAGATTCTTTATTATTACTTGCTCAGAGAAAACGAATTGATTTGTTAAAAGTTCGTGATGAAGCTAATGAAAAATTAGTAGAATTAGTTGAACCTAAATGGTATGAGAATCAATATCTATGGATGGGAATAGGATTTATCTTAGGAAAAATATAATGAAACCTACAGTACTAAAAGAAGTAATAAAAAAAGAGTATGTAAAATGTGCTCAAGATCCAATATACTTTCTAAAAAAGTACTGTGTAGTTCAGCACCCAATGAAAGGTAAAGTTCCGTTTCATCTATTTGAGTATCAAGAAGAATCAATAAAACTTTTTGAAGAACATAGATTCAATGTTATATTGAAAGCTAGACAATTAGGATTATCAACATTATCTGCTGGGTATGCTCTATGGATGATGACATTTCATCAAGATAAAAACATATTAGTTATTGCCACTAAACAAGATACTGCTAAAAACTTAGTTACTAAAGTTAGAGTTATGCATGCTAACTTACCAAGTTGGTTGAAACAGAAATGTACGGAAGATAACAAGCTGTCACTACGATACAATAATGGTTCACAAATAAAAGCTGTTTCAAGTGGCGAAGATAGTGGTCGTTCTGAGGCTTTGTCTCTTTTGATATTAGATGAGGCTGCTTTCATTGATAAGATTGAACCGATATGGGCAGCTGCTTCACAGACATTATCTACTGGTGGACAATGTATTGCACTTTCCACACCTAATGGTGTTGGTAATTGGTTTCATAAAACTTGGGTTGGTGCAGAAGATGGAACTAATGATTGGAATACTATAAGATTACATTGGAGTTTACATCCTGAAAGGGACGATAAGTGGAGAAAAGACCAAGATAAACTATTGGGTCCTTCATTAGCTGCTCAAGAATGTGATTGTGATTTTATTACTTCTGGACAAACTGTAATTGATGGTATTGTGCTAGAAGAGTACAGAGAAAAACATTGTAATGACCCATTGGAAAAAAGAGGAGTTGATAGTAACCTTTGGGTGTGGCAACCACCTAATTATACAAAGGATTATGTAGTATCAGCTGATGTTGGCAGAGGAGATAGTGCTGATTACTCCGCATTTCATATAATGGACATAGAAACAATGGAACAAGTTGCTGAATATAAAGGTAAGATATCAACAAAAGACTTTGGTAATCTATTAGTAAACATATCAACTGAATATAATAATGCTTTATTAGTTATTGAAAATAACAATATAGGATGGGCTACAATACAACAAGTAATAGATAGAGGATATGAAAATCTTTTTTATACAAGTAAAGATTTACAATATGTAGATACAGAAAGACAAGTAAATAATAGATACAGAACGCAGGATAAAAGTATGGTTCCTGGATTTAGCATGACAATGAAAACAAGACCACTAGTTATTGCTAAATTAGAGGAATATTTTAGAGAAAAGTCAGTAATTGTCCGTTCAAATAGATTAATAGATGAACTTTTTGTATTTATATATAACAATAATAAAGCTGAAGCTATGCAAGGATATAATGATGACTTAGTAATGAGTTTTGCTATTTGCTTGTGGGTAAGAGATACTGCTTTACGATTGAGACAAGAAGGTATTAGTTTACAGAGAAAGACATTGAGTGGTGTTGCAAATCAAATGCTCCCACAAAATAGCAATCAAGTAGATGAGGGAAATTGGGAATGGAGTCCCGATGGAAAAATAAAAGAATCATTAGAATGGCTTATTAAATAAGAGGTAAAAATATGGCAGACACAACATTAACTGGTAGACTAAAAAGACTATTTTCTGGAAGTACCATTGTTAGAAATATCGGTGGAAGAAAATTAAAAGTAATGGACACTAGCAAAATTCAAGCAGGTGCACAGAATACATTAGTTGACAGATTTCAAAAACTTCACTCTAATATGGCTAATCATCCATATAATGAACTTTTACAAGTACAGCAACTTCGTTTAGGTTTATTCAGAGACTACGAGACAATGGACTCTGATTCAATTGTTGCTTCTGCATTAGACATATATTCAGATGAATCGACAATGAAAAATGAATATGGAAAGATTTTAGGAATTCGTACATCAAATGATCAAATACACGATATACTTCATAACCTCTTTTATGATATAATAAATATAGAATTTAATCTATGGCCTTGGGTTCGTAATATGGTAAAGTATGGAGACTTCTTTCTAAAGTTAGATGTACAAGAAAAATATGGAGTTATGAATGTACAGCCAATGTCTGCATATGATATTTCTAGATTAGAGGGACACGATCCAGCAAATCCTCAGATGGTTCAATTTGAATATGTAGCACAACAAGGAAGTGGTCATGTCGGTGCTAAACATCATGCTAGAGGAAGAGAAGCTACTCTTTTAGAAAACTATGAGGTAGCTCACTTTAGACTTCTATCGGATTCTAATTTTGTACCATATGGTCGTTCTATATTAGAAGGTGGTAGAAAAGTTTGGAAGCAATTATCTCTAATGGAAGATGCTATGTTGATTCATAGAATAATGAGAGCTCCTGAAAAAAGAATATTTAAATTAGACATCGGAAATATTCCTCCTGCTGAAGTTGATAATTACATGCAACAAGTAATAAATAAAATGAAAAAAGCACCTATTATGGATGAGAAAACAGGCGAATACAATCTCCGTTATAACATACAAAACCTTACAGAAGATTTCTTTTTACCCGTGAGGGGTGGTGACAGTGGTACTAACATAGAGTCTTTGCCTGGATTACAATATGAAGCAACAGACGATGTTGAGTATTTGAAGAATAAGTTATTAGCATCACTTCATGTTCCAAAGGCTTTCTTAGGATACGAAGAAGGACTTGGTTCTAAGGCTACATTAGCTGCTGAAGATGTTAGGTTTGCTAGAACAATTGAAAGAATACAGAGAATTTTAGTTAGTGAGCTACAAAAAATTGCTGTAGTTCATTTATACTCACAAGGGTTTAGAGACCAAGAGCTTGTAAACTTTGAATTGAGTTTAACAAATCCATCTACAATCTACGAACAGGAAAAGATTGAGTTGTGGAATAACAAAACATCATTGGCAGAATCAATGATAAGAGATGGGTTGGTATCATCTGAATGGATTTATAAAAATATATTTGGGTTTACAGATGACCAAATAAAAGAACAAGATGAACAAATAACATTTGATTATAAAACAAAGTTTAGACGCTCACAAATAGAGTCTGAAGGAAATGATCCTGCTAAAAGTGGTGAGTCACAAGGTACACCATCAGATATGGCTATGGGTAGAACTGGTCATGAGTTGAATGATGAGGGTGGTTCAGAAGAAGGTGGACAGCCAGGCGCTGGAAGGCCTAAAGAAGCTGATAAATATGGTCAGGATAGTGGTGCTAGAGGAAGAGATCCTATCGGTTCGCATGATATGGGTAAAGCATATAGTACTAAATCATTAGCAAAATATGAAAATATGCTAAAGCATCTTGGAGATAGTGCTAAAGAGTTACTAAATGAAAGTGGCGAGTTAGAAAAAGAGTATAAAAGCGAAGTTGATTCGTTAAATACTAAGAAAAAGTAGTTTACTATATATTTATATAAGAGAAATAAACGATTGGAGTTCGTAAATGAGTAATAAAATAAAACATTCAAAAGTTAGAAATACAGGTATACTATTTGAGTTACTTACAAGACAAATTACCGCTGATATTATCGAAAACAGAGATGGGTTAGCAGTCAACTTATTAAAGAAGTATTTTTCTCCTAAGACACAATTAGGAAAAGAATATGAATTGTATAGGATATTGACTACAGAAACCTATAATTCAGAAAGTAAAGCAAATCATTTGATTAATGCTGTAATGAAAACTTACAACAAAATCAATCGCTCTGAACTTCGACGTGAAAAATATAATTTAGTTAATGAAATAAAAAATACTTATAAAATAAGTGATTTTTTTATGGCTAGAATAGGAAACTATAAACTTAATGCTAGTATATATAAACTATTTGAATCAATAACCATTTCAGATCCTTCTTCCGAAACAAATGCTCGATATACAATAGTGGAATCTATTACAAGAAAGAAAGTGGTAGAGAGTGTTAATTCAAATAAAACCATAGAAAATTATAAAAAATCTGAAAAAGACCTTAGATTACTTACTTACCAAGTATTAGTAGAGAAGTTCAATAAAAAGTATAAAGGACTTAGTGGCTCACAACGAGACTTGTTGAGAAAATATATAAATAATATTTCTAATACAAACTCATTAAAAGAGTTTGTTGAAAAAGAATCTATTGAAGTTAAAAAACAACTCCAATCGTTTTTACCTAATATAGACGACGAGGTTACATCCATAAAATTGAAAGAAGCAATCAAACAATCCGATAAATTACTGAGAGGTAGAATCGTAGAGGATAGTCAAGTTATTACTTTGATGAGATACTATCAATTATTAAAGGAGCTGAAGGATGTCGCTGGAAAATAAACTAAGAGAACGAATTCAAGAAATGTTAATTGATGAGGTAAGTTCATTAGAAGAAGCTTCGGTAACTGCTAATGTACCTGGCTATCAAACGCCGTATGCGTTTAGCAAAAAGAAAAAAGGTCATGAAGATCCTGAAGTTGCTGGATATAAAAAAGTGAATGAGGGTAAGTATCATCAATATAGAAACGATGAAACTCTAACAGCAAAACAAAAGATTGGTCGTTCAATGAGAGAAGTTAGAGATGGACTTGCTAACTTAGAAAAATTAGTTAAAATGAATGTACGTTTAAAAAATGAATTGAATGTAGATTCAAGATCATATTGGAAAAATACAAATAAAGCTTTACATAAAATAAGTGAGAGGTTAGTAAAACTAGCAAATAAAGTAGGACAGTTACAGTAACCGAGGTCACTATGCCGTTTGAAGATAAAAAGAAATCCTATATGGATACTCTTTTTAGTATTTCGACTCTGTTGAAAAGATGGCAGGTTGAGATACAAAAGAAAGATGTAGATAAGACTTATATGATAAGGAGACTTGGACAATGGATAGAACAATTGGAAAGTCTCAGAACAGAAATTATGATGGAGAAAGATTAATGAAACAACTAATAGTAGATTATCTACCATTTGAAATAGGAGCCGAACAAATCAATGAGGCTATGAAAGAGAACAACGGAAAGTTGGTTGTCAAAGGTATCTTACAGAGAGCAGATACTAAAAATCAAAATGGAAGAGTTTATCCAAGAGAAATACTAATGCGTGAAGCTAAAAAATACTCTGATGGATTTGTAAAAGAAAAAAGAGCTATGGGTGAATTAGACCATCCTGAGTCATCAGTAGTAAATCTACAAAATGTATCTCATAACATTACAGAGATGGCTTTCAATGGCGATGATTTAATTGGTACAGTAGAAATCCTAACAACTCCAAGTGGTAATATACTAAGAGAGTTATTCAAAAATGGAATAAAGTTGGGTATTTCTTCTCGTGGAATGGGTTCTGTTTCACCAGTAAATGAAACTGGTGCTCAAGAAGTTGGTGATGACTTTGAGTTGATTGCTTTTGACTTCGTTTCCAATCCATCTACGCATGGTGCTTTTCTTCATCCGATGAATGAGAGTGTTGATAATAACATTTCTATTCGTGACACTAAGTATGGTAAGGTTGAAGCAACTATCAATGATATATTGAGAGGCTAAATGCCATTCAAATCTGAAAAACAGAGAAGATGGATGCATGCTAATGAGCCTGATATGGCTAAAAAGTGGGAAAAGAAATATAAAAAGGAAGATAGAGATTATAAAGATGAATATAAAAAATTTCAATCTTCTAAAAAAGCTAAAAAGTATAGAGCAGAACTAAATAAGTATAATCGTAAGAAAGGTACTTATGGTAATGGTGATGGCAAAGACGCCTCACATAAAGGGGGAAAGATAGTGGGATTTGAAGCACAATCTAAAAATAGAGGAAGAGCTGAAAAAAGTCGTTTGAAGAAAGAGAGTACTTTGAATGAACTTACTCCACAGCAAGTTATTGCTACTTTAGTTGACGTTGCTATGAGAAGAACTGATAATATTATCAAAGCTTTAGTTAAAGATGTTGCTAAAAGAGATAGGAATAAAGCTATGGAACTTATGAAACTTTACAAAAAATACTTTGTAGAGTTTTCATCAAGAGCTAAAGTATCTAATCCAATCAAAGATGGTGTGAACGAAGCTAAAGATCCAGATGTGATAGCTCAAATAAGAGGTGTTCTAAAGAAAGGATACTCTAATGTAAAAGATCCTGTTTCTGGTAAAAAGATGAAAATGGATAGTTATACAGCATCTGCTATAACTCAAGTATATGACGCTATCAATACATCAAATAAAAAGAAATTTTCTAAACTACCGATACTGAAAATGCAGAATATTGCTTTCAAAGTTATAAAAAAATAAATGATAAAGCTAAAAGATATATTATTGGAAAATCCAATAGACTATATTGATAATGATATAGACGATATAGAACTTCTAAGAAGAAAAGATAAGTATGATACTTCTGTAAATGAAGATATGGATTATGTACCAGCTAAATTTAGTAATCCTGAAGCAAAATCACATATGGATAATGATGTCAGGCAGATGTCAAAAATTTTAGGAAAAGCTTCACAGCAAGTAATAAAAATTATGATGGACGGGGTAAAGGGCGGTAAGTATGATGCTTTAGATATTATAAGAGGAATTGAAACTGGTGAGTGGAACAGAACTCATGAGGGAGAAAGACCTTTTATGAAGATGTTATGGAGAAAAGTTCGTAACGGATTTAGACGATATATGCCCAAAGGAAAATTAAGAAAATAGATATTTATATCTAAGGAGAAAAACTATGGCTAACATAAAACTAAAAGATTTACTAAACGAAATTTCAACTCAAGGTGGAATGATTTCTCATAATCCTTGGGTAAATGAAGAAGAAAAAGATGAACCAAAAGTAGATGTAAAGGAATTAGTATCAAAAATTAATAGCTTCAATTCTATTGGTGAGTCTATATATGGTAAAGGTAATCTAAAAGAAGTAGCTGAAAATCTTTCTTCGATAGCTGAGGGTGCTGCTCAACACACACTCTCAGAAGTAGATGATATGTTTGATAAGATTACAGTTAGTCGTAATATGAAAGAACTTACAGGTTTATCAAAACAATTTGGTAAAGTAGCTAGTGAAGCTAATTCTCTACAAGAAAGAATGAGTGGACTATATGGAGATATGGGACTTATATTAGGTAGATATTATTCTATCGGTGAGGGGCATGTTACGGGACACGATGACGAAGA
>MDTC01211578.1_pt1 | contig 12065 bp, 9 predicted proteins | sample 811181 | NCBI WGS metagenome assembly MDTC01 (sample SAMN05326644, study PRJNA326480) | marine metagenome | isolation source: seawater | place: Pacific Ocean: North | collected 2011
GTTTCCCTCTCCCGCGCTGCGTGACAAATTCAGGCAAAGTGCGCTTCGAACGCCCCCTCCTTCATCTGTTTCAATGCCTCTTTCGGCTCTAGTCCTTCTACCCTAACACGCATTGCTACGCACGTACCCATCACCTCACGGCAACGAGCAAATAGTGTTGCACCGGTAAGGCGATCTGCCTGCTTTTCAGCAATTTGCTTAACCTGATCCATAGTCAGATTTTCAGTGGATTCTTCCCAACTACCATTGCACTTCGGAACACCCAATGTCTGATTGATGACGTGGGGAGTTTCGTTGCGTGCTGACATGTGGTTCCTCTCCTCTAGCATCGCGGCGACTTGCTTCCTCTATTTAATCGGTCCTAACGTTACTCAACTCTCTGAGTTACCCTAATTTGGTCTGCTCGAACAGTTAACGGGATTGGAACTGGAGCATCAAATAGTTCGACTGTAATCTCTTCCTTGCTATCTGCAATATTGGTTACGCGAGCACGCTGGCCTTTGAATGCTCCAAGACGTACTTCAACAATATCGCCTTCAGAAATGCCTGCAGTGGCAGCTTTGGGTTCTAAGTGAGGGAAAATGTCCCGGAAAGGAGCCTCTCCATCTAGACATTTACGGCAATTCTTGAGAGGAGTGGTTCTGTTACCCGCTCGACCAATCAATTTCTCGACATGATGTTGTGCAGATGCTTCAACGAAAATATAGCCCCGCATATGATCAGATTGTAATACCGAATAAATCTCAGAGACTACATCTGCAAGTGAACCTGAGCCTGAAAGACGAGCTCGAATTTCATTGGCTACATTCGCTTCTTGCCCAATTGAAGTCTTCAGAATGTAAAGAAAACTACCAACATCCCCATACATCTCAGTTAGAGAAGGAATAGAGTAATCCTTGCTTCTTATGTCACCTGCATCTATCCATTCAAACTCTGAATAGAGCGCAGCAGGAATAACATGTGTTTCACCAGTTGCAACCAATACAGGAGTAACATCATTCAATCGATTCCCAAACTCAATACCTCGTGGTTCTCCTGTTCGAACATGAGTAAGTTTCTCTGATTCTATTCCGGTCGCTTCAGTAATTCTTTGGTAAACAACATCTAGATCGTGAGCATCTCCAACACCAAAAACGCCATCCCAAGCTAATGGGAATTCACTAACGCTTTCATCACGCTTCATCAGTAGGACATTTTCTTCATTTCGTAGATAGACAATGAATGCGTTTGACATATTGTTTCACCTCATGGATTATTGAACTGAACATCGGTTGGTGTAGTCAACCAAGAAAAGAAAGAGGGGAGAAGGTTATCCATCAACCAAAGAGTTCCGAAACCAATTGCACCTAGAACAAACATGCCAATTCCGCATACAATGACTGTTTGACGGAACTCAGCCGGAGATGGTTTGCGGGCCATTCTTAGAATCCTGGCCCAATCGCCTCGCTGGCGCCGCCTAATCCAGCGCTCGATATCGTCTTGCATGGCTTGCGCCCGCTGTTCGATTGAGCCATTGCTGTCTCCTTCATCCGCCATAGCGCACCCTCAGCCTTCGATGCGACTTCCGTGCCCCACTTAAGCACGACGGAATGGTTTACATCAACGGATGAAGGAAGTTGAGCGCGAACGAATGCTTCTAGAACGATTCTGTAAAGTGGTTCCATGTATTTGTTCGCTTCTTACTCCGGTTAACACAATCAAGACACGAAGTTCCTCTCCTAATGATTCATCAACAGTTGCCCCCCAGATAATTCGGGCATGCGGATTTATGCTCTCTCGAATAATTTGGCCACACATTTCTGCCTCACCCAAAGTCAAACTCTTTCCAGCTACAACATTAACCAACGCACCGCGTGCGTCCGAGACATCAATATCCAACAATGGCGATTCAAGTGCTTGTCGAGTTGCATATTCTGCACGTTCTGAGCCCCTTCCTTCTCCATATCCAATCATAGCAGTTCCTCCTCCATTGATCATCACTGACCTAAGATCTTCAAAATCAAGATTCACCAAACCTTCCTTAGCAATCAATTCAGTTACTCCTGCAATAGATCTCATTAGCAATTCATCTGCAACTCTGAAAGCAGCCGCAATTGGAAGATCTCGCACTCCTTCAACTTCCAATAAACGATCATTTGGTAATACGACTACTGTATCACATACTTCTCTTAATCTTTCAAGCCCCCAATCAGCATTCTGACGTCTTTGCGTTCCTTCAGAACTGAATGGATATGTTACAACTCCAATAGTTAGAGCACCCGCTGCTTTTGCCAATCGAGCAATTACATGGGCACTACCAGTACCAGTTCCACCACCCAAACCCGCTGTAACAAATGCAAGATCACAATCATTCACTGATTCAGTTAACTGCCTTTCTGACTCATATGCTGCTCTTTCACCCATTTCAGGATCGCCACCAGCTCCTCTTCCACGAGCTGTCCTACCTATGAGCATCTTATGTTCACTATGAATTCGAAGAAGATGTTGAGCATCAGTATTGATTGCCCAACCAACAGCATATTCATCATCTAGGAGACCTTCCTCTGTTAAACGAGAAACTGTATTATTTCCACAACCACCACATCCGTAAACCCGAATTCTAGGCTGTAATGTCTTCAATAATTCTGCTAAATCTCCATCTTGAGGAGTGGGAACAATTGGAGGTTCAGAATCGGAATCTTGCAACTCTAAAACGCGATCTATAATATGACGCATGAAGTCAGCGTGTTCGATGCCATCATAACCATATCGTCAAGATTGGGGGCGATTTTGACGATTCCATAATATTCCATCAGATACGGAAGCCAAAGAATCAAGCGAAGAGGGGGCTTTGGACTGACATGGGCGAGGTACCGTTGAGGTTATGCGCATTTTCGGTCATTTTCCTATTTTTGAGTTCTACTATGGTGGGTACTTTTTCCACTTCGCACTCTCAATTGGAAACTGAAACAACAAATGAAGTTCAAAGTCTAGAATGGACTAGAACTATTGAACCACCCAATGGAGATGGGTTCCAAGCAAACTATTGGAGACCAGATACTACAGGAGCACTGTGGGGCATTGATTTTTCACCCGATGGTTCAATGGTTGCAGGTGTAGATATAACTGAAAAAAGGGTTTTAGTTTGGAATGTTACTGATGGTAGAGTTGTATTTTATTCTCCGCACCCAGATCCATTAGTGGATGTTATGTGGTTAGATTCAGAACATTTGATGATTGCAGATTCAGATGATGATTTGGTCGTATTCGAAATAATTGATCAAGGAAGTAATTGGCCATTAAACTCCACCAGCGGACATCAAATGACTTGGGCAAAGGGATTCACAGGTGCCGAGGATGGATTCCTATGGGGGATGGATATTTCAGAAGATGGAAGTAGAGTGGTTATTTGTGGAGGAATAAATAATCCGAATATTCCAGGAGAAATTGTAACTGTAGAAACTAGTTACTTAATGGGTGGTTCAGGGAATCCGAATAGCATCTATACATCATCAATGCCTACCGATTGTTCACTTTCCCCAAACGGTAGTGTTGTTGTAAGCACACTACGTTATTGGTCTCAGAATCAGAATCAAGATCGTGTAGTTGCTTATTCCATCCCGGATCTTAATCCAATATGGGATAGGGCAATCGGTGGTTCAGGAAATGAAGTGACTGCATGGGCAATTGATTGGGATAGAACTGGACAGAGTTACACTGTTGGATGGAATCGACCCAATGAGGGAGTAGTAACTCATTTCCGTTATCTTGATGGTCAAGTGGAGTGGTATGCACCCATTCCTCACAATGTCTCATCCCTCTCTTGGTCGAATAACGGGATTCAATTATTGGTTGGACTGCATGACCCAGGAAGAATGATGTTTATTGATCAAATGGGCTCCATTCTAAACGATGTTGGATGGCATAGTTTCGTGAGTAATGGAGAAGGAATTCCCGCTGACGTATTGGATGTTACAACAAGCAGTACTGGGTTGAGTGCTTCCGCAGGTAGAGATGGGACAATTGAAATCTGGGAAGAAGATGCAACTGGCCTATCTTTCCATAGTAGACTTGGTACAAGATTAACTAGGGAAATTGCAATGATGCCAAATCGAGATTTAGTTGCAATGGCCGATTCTGGAGGCGTTGTATCTGTTTGGGATTTAGAAACTGGAATGAGAAATCGACAATGCCATCACCCAAATTTTGGCGATCCAATTGATTCCATTCCATTTGCAAAGAGTGTGGAATGGTCGAATACAGGTGATGAAGTTATCATCGGTTACAGCGATGGAATGATTGCCGCATGCGATGAACAAAACAAGAATATCTGGACCATTGATTTGGGTGCTACAAGTACTGTTTCTGTATTCGGAAGAGCTCGAATCAATATGAATGACCAAATCATTGCAACATTTGGAGAAAACCCAAACAATACCAGTGCAGATGGTGTTGTTGCCGTAATTTCACAATCTGGACAAATACTGCGCGAATGGAGATATCCAGATGTTCATTGGACTATTGCATTTGATCCAAGCGGAGAAAAAATGAGTTCAATCGGTCAAGAAGGAGGAGTTAGATTGTGGTCAACTAACGGTATTGATCCGATGACTTGGACTGATGAGGGAGTCGTATACTCTCATGAAAATTACACTGGTGTAAACACTTGGTTAGAGGGGGCAGGGATATTGATTACAGGAGGATGGGATTCAATGTTGAAAATGTATGATCCTGTGCAACAGCAAATTATTCGAAATATTCCGGTAGATGGTGAAGTTTTCTCGATAGCAATTGACATCAATGATGGAGGGGTGTTTGTAGGTTCTGGCGATTCAACTACTTCAGAAACAGGAATGGTCGAATTCATTGATCCAATGAATGAATCAGTTGTTGCCTCGATTTCAATTTCTGGAATACCTAGAGGAATGGGAGTTACTCAAGATGGAGCACTGGTAATTGTAAATCACACAGGAAGCATTACCAGATTGGTTTCAGATTTAGATCAAGATGGAGTACCAGATGAAAGAGATGTGTTTCCAAATGATCAAACTCAATGGTCGGACATGGATAATGATGGATTTGGAGATAATTCAAATGGCAATGAAGGAGATAAATGTCCAGAAATTCCAGGTGAATCCACAATTGATCGTTTTGGCTGCATAGACACAGATGGAGATGGTTTTTCTGACCCAGATAATGAGTGGTTTGCCCATCCAATTGGAGTAGCAGATGCCTTTCCAAATGATGTATACCAGGCAAGAGATACTGACGGGGATGGAGTTGGAGATTCGCATTCATACATTATTGGAAGTAATGGGTTGAGAATAGATTCAGGTGATGCGTTTCCAACAGACTTTTCACAATCCACAGATCGTGATGGAGATGGTTGTGGGGACAATTATACCTATGAAACTGATAATGATGGATATAGAACTCCAGCATCAGGAGATGCTTTTCCCAATGATAATTCACAATGCATCGACCTAGACGGTGATGGTTTTGGAGATAATTACACCTTCTCTATAGACCCAAATACCGGTTTAAGAATTGAATCTGGAGATTTATTTCCCTTTGATTTCTTGGCACATGGAGACCCAGATAATGATGGATGTGTTCCCGAAAGTAGTACTGGGTTACCGTTTGATTATGACTCTACTGATCCTTTGATTTGTCATCCTCCAACTCCTATTGATGAGAATGAAAATAATGATTCAAACACCACTGAAGAGCCTGAGGAGGTTGTTTGCCCCTCAGTTATTTGTTGGGACGGTTCCGAAATGAATCCATTGGATTGCTCTTGCCCTCCAATAATTCAAAATGATGACTCTCCGGTGAATCTAATTGAAGAAGACGTATCAGATTCAGATGAGCAAAATTCTACTCTGCTGATATTGTTGGCTATAGGTTCTATTGGATTGCTTGGTTCCATAGTTTACCTCATTATTAACCGAACAAAAAACGAAAATGGGGAAAATGCAGAAACTACGGAAAGTTGTCCACATTGCAACGGACCTGTACAAGAAGCGGTCGAAAATGGAGGAAGATGGACATGGTGCCATTCTTGTAGAAAATGGTTAGAGTATAAGGGCCCAGTATGATTAATTTGAAGAATATTGATGATAATCCAATGTTGGTGTTAGTGAATCTATTGCAGCTGCAAGCCTAGCATCTGATTCTCTTTCTCCAGATTCAATCTGATTAATTTCTGAATGAATTCGTTGTTTCATTTTTTGGGCCTTTTCAACTACTGAAATTGGAAGACCTAGTGATGAATCACTACAACCTTCAATAATCTCAAGAATTCGATCTATAGGGGCCAATGCAGAATCTGAAATTCTCATACCTAAAACCCCTCCGATTCTCTCCACGCCTGCACTTTTCTCTAAAGTGTAAAGAAGATCTAAAACATCCTTTTTTCCTCCTTTGAGAGTTCCTTTTATTCTCCAACGAGACCCGATTCTAGAAAGTCGGGCTTCAATGTGATGCTGATCTCTTTTTATTGCACGAGAAAACCATTTTCTGGAAGCTCTGAAATTTCCCCTAGAAGATTCAATTCTACCCTGAAGAACAATATCTTCAACTTCTAATTGCAATCCCTGTGAAAGTGATTCTACATCCCCCAATGAGCGAAGTCTTCGAATCTCAATCTTACGTGCCTTTGCCAATTTAATTGATGCATGTCTGGCTTCTGCCCATTGTTCTCTAATGAAAAGTACAAGAGTCCATTCTCTCAACACCAATACAAGTATTCGATCCAATTCTTTGTCTCTCTTTGAATTGAGTAAATGAGTAGATAATTCCTGGGCCATTACTTCAGCTAATTCCAATCTGCCTTCCGCAATGTAACTTCTAATTTGTTCAATGACCTTCGAAGGATCATCCATTCCAAACATGGAAGACCGCCTAGGAACGACGGCGGACATTACGTCGACGTACGCGTGGACGGGAACTTCCCTCCTCCTCGTCGTCATCTCCATCATCATCCGATGATTTCTTCTTTGTTCGACGCTTTGGACGAGAAACCTTCTCTTGGAATATATCTTCTTCTTCCTCTACCTGTTTCTCTTCCTTCTCCTTTTCATCACTTGAAGTGTTTAATGAAGCCATGTCTGCACGAACATCATCTGGAGAACCTTGGCCACTTCCTCCACTCATGAAGTCAGCCATCCAATCATCTTCATCAAGCATGTCCTCTTCATCCCCACGTCGCTTCTTGGTAGGATTCGCATTTGCCATAGATGCAGCTAATATTGCAGCAATTAACAATACAAGGTTCAAACCACCCATGGCGTAAACTAAGAGATATGTTCCAGAAAATAATCCAGGAGAAGCACAACCGGTTGATTCGTCTACTTCTTCCCCTAGAGTCGGCTCAATACACATATCCATATCATCTCGAACACCATCTCCATCTATATCTGGAGGATTTAGGTCGTCAACTGCAGTTGCACAAACAGTAAATCCACTAACTGTTCGTTGACACAAATCTACAGTGAAAATAATGGATATTTCACGAATATTTCCTGCTGAATCCCCTGCTTGAACTATCAATTTTTGAGGTCCCTTATCTGGCCATGATGCTGCAGGATCAACATATTCAAAGACGAAAACCTTCCCATCATCATCCAATGCAGTAATATCAGTAACATTGAACCATTCTGTAAGAACAATTGTTGATTGAGCAAGACCTTTTTCAAATTTAATTCTTACAAACTCAACTCCTACATCATCGCTAACACTACCATGAACACGAACATATTCTCCATACAGATAGGTGCTAGATGCACCTGGTGAATACATCTGAATGTCTGGATCTTGAACATCAAGAGGCCATCCAACTACAACGTTTGTCTCTGTGTTTCCTGCTTGATCAACCAATGTATACTCAATTTGCAGTTCAGCATTATTCAGGCCTGCGGGTAGAGTCATCCTCAATCTGTAAGTTAATTCTCGGCCAGGAACTGGTTCTGCTCTTACCATGCCTCCTTGTTCAGTAAATGCATATCCGGTCCCTGCAACTTGATCAAAATCTGTAGTTGTTACATTTATCACAGGATCTTCAGATAACATTTCATTTACTTTGAAAAGAACTTCATAATCTCCTTGAGTCAATGCCTTTGCAATGAAATCATTCCCTTCTTCATCTTCACCTTCGACAGTAATTTCCGCGGTTGGCGCAGTTGTATCTTCATGGACATGCCAAACATTTCCAGGAGATGAAATTGCTAAATTTTCATTGCCCCATTCATCAGTAGTAGTTACTGCATACCATCGATATAGATCTAAACCAACATCGATGTTGATGTTACGATAAATTGTGGTCATTCCATTCTCTGGTTCTACAATATCGTCCATTAGAAGTTCCCAATCATCCCCTATACTGACATTTGATGTAAGAACGTCTTCTTGTTCCCAATCTTCAATTCCCCAAGGATTTCCAGAATGAGCCCAAATCGAATATGTTTCTCCAGATTCATCGATATTGTTAATCCAACTCACTAATACATATTTTTGAGAAGACATTACTTCCAATTGTGGCTCCGAAACAAAGGCCGGGTTAGGCATCCTAGTGTCTTCTAAAGTAGGTTCGGAACAATTCTGAACAAAACGTGTATCCTCATATGTTCCATTCACATATCCATAACGCGCCTCTGTAGTTACACAGTAGTATGACGTCTGAACCACACCTGGAGTAACAGAAAAAGTAGTTGATTGGACACCATCTGGAACAGTAGCTACAAGTTCCGCTTCCAACGTTAGATTAGAAGCAGATGTAAGACGAGCACCTACTGAGCGATAAACGTGGTAAACCTCTCCTTCTGCTCCCATTTGATCGTTCCATGTGATTGATGTGATTCCATTCATGTAAGACGCACTTACACTAGTTGGTTCAGCAATCCATGGATTGAATGTGTCCTCAAAAATCAACGTTGATGTTGAACCAGAAGAAACCAAGCCATCATGATTGTTTACCCAATCTGCAATTGTTACCGCATAATACGATTCTCCGAGTGTACCTTGATCAATTTGCACATCAAACAATTCCACTCCCGCAGGAGAGGTTCCAACAAGTGTTGCTCCTGAAACATTCTGTGAAAATGGGGTTGCACTTCTCCAAATATTGTATGTCTCATTTCCATCTTCGTATGGGTCATCAGTCCACACCACCCTCGTTGTACCAAAGCCTGTGGAAGGATCTGCAGAAAACGATGCTGCAACTTCAAATGCTGGAGAGGGGGCACGATTGTCCTCTCGAACTGGTTCACTTAGTGAATTCGAAGTAAGCATTCGGAAGTCTTCATACCCCATATCAATCAAGGTTGCAGTATAGTATACTTCTCGATCAGTTCCTTGAGGAACAGAAAGACGGTGACTATTTGTTCCTGCAGGCAAATCCATAGCAACAAGTGATGGATTCAAGTCTGCCCAATTCGATCTAGATGCTGGAACTGGGTGCTCATAAATCTTGATTGTATAAGCATTCAATCCAGTTTCAGTCAATTGTCCCGGGAAAAATACAGGAACAGTATTATCCCATTCTAAAACTGTCTCAGATGCTGCACCATCATACGTTGCTCTTAGATTAAATGGGGTGGAAATAGGATTGGATTCCTCAATTACTGGTTCATAGTTTTGAGAAACGTTCATCTCAACTAAACCATGTTCTGTACCATTAGATAGTACCGTAGTTACTGCATAATGGTACGAACCATTCGAACTGTGAGGTGTTAGGAAAATTGCACTTCTTTCCTGATCAAGGCATGAAAAGGCATCTTGCTCGGCTAAACAAGCATCTACTTCAGTGAAATAACTGTAATTTCCATCTGTAATGTCTGTAGCATTAATTGGTTGAGCTGCTCGATAAACTCGATACTTCACTAAAGGAAGATTTTGAATCGTGCTAGAAGAGATTCCGCCCAAAGTTCCTCCATCTCCCCCTATGTTCCTCCAAGTTACTCTTGTGTGCTCATATGTAGAGTCCCAAACTGCTTGCATTTCCTGCGCCTGAACGTCATTTGGATCACCAATATCTTGGTAATCATAGTGATCATCTGCCATAGCTGAAGGCAAGGAAATCATACTCAATAATAGTATGAACACGAGCGAGAAACTGGAACGAGACTTCGCAGACATGGCTGGACCCATACTATCGATGGTACTCTAACTGACATGAACTTGACGCAGAGAAATAACCCTAGAAACCGGTTCTTTAGACCCTCAATATCGCCGGAAGAACCTTGCATAAGGTACTTTGAAGAGATTCATGGCCGAAATTCGGGAAGTTAGCCCTTTGCCCAACATTGTGAGCATGTCTAGGTTGGGAGCTGTTCCAATCCTAACAATCATTTTTGTTTGTTGGGGAACGGGAAATATTTTTCCAGAATCATGGTTCTGGTGGACATCATTGTCTATATTTTCTATTGGAATGGCTACAGATGCATTAGACGGTTATCTTGCTAGAAAATTGGATAGTGTCACCGTTTTTGGACGAATGATGGATCCTTTAATCGACAAAATACTCATTCAAACAATGCTAATTCTATTGGCTTCATCAACATGGACTTCTACATTGGTTCCAGTTTGGGCAGTAATTCTGATTCTAGCAAGAGAAGTTCTGATTACAGGATTGAGGGGGTTTGCAGAAGTGCAGAAAATCGACTTCTCGGCTAGTAATTTAGGAAAGGGGAAAACAATGTCTCAGACAATTGCAATTATCATGATTTTGGGAGGCTTCGCTGTCCATGGAAGTTCGATGGCAGAAATGGTCTATGCAGACATTTGTTTTTGGATGGTAATGATTGCAACAACTCTTACGCTTATTTCTGGGCTGGATTATATTGTCAAATTACGTAAAGCAGTTGTTTAATCATTCATCCAATCAACAAATGGTTCTAATCTAGGATGGCCGCTATTGATCCATTCTCTAATTTTGTTCCATAAATCATCAGTATTGTTAGTTGTAGAATCAAATTCTGCAACATTTTCAATTTCAATCTCTGCCCATGTTCCACCAATTAATTCCCATTCAATATTGGATTCAACCTTCCATTTTGGGTAGGAACGTTGGTCAAGTCGATCCTGAAGAACCGATGGTTCACATCTCAAGATTGCAATTGCATCCACATTCAATAAGTGGCTAAGGTGTCCATCAATAATCAAAGGGCCTTCTATGGAACCTAAAGCACTACTCAACGCATGAATATCAATTTCTCTAGCACCTTCTTCAGAATCTATTGGGCCCAACAAATTATGTTCTTCTGCTAATGATTGAACAGTAGTAATTGCCCAGCCATCAGATTTTGCGGCTTCAGCAATGCTAGTCTTTCCAGTTCCGGGTGCACCCGATAGGGCAATGGACGGGCCGGTAGACATAGACTACCCTCTACTCTCCTCAACATGAAGGCTCCGAGAATCGCAATCTTGACGCTCCGTCTTTGCTTGGTTAGGGTATGTCTGAAGTCCAAGAAGAAGGAAGTGGAACAGAAAAAAGCACACTCAATGGCATTTCTTCGATCGTTGCAGCATGCGATCCTAGAAATTCTATTCTTAATTGGCTTCTAATTGCTGTTCCAATTGCATTTTATGCAAAAATAGCACATCTTGATGAATCAATACAATTTATCTCCTCACTTATTGGAATTATGCCGCTAGCATTCTTAATGGGAAAGGCAACTGAAGAAATTGCCACAAGAACATCAGAATCAATTGGTGGGTTGCTAAATGCAACATTTGGAAATGCAGCAGAAATCATCATTGCATTAGTAGCAGTATTCGCTGCAGCAAATGCATTTTCAGATTCTAATCCAGAATTAGGTAATGCTATGATTACACTAGTAAAAACCAGTTTAATTGGAAGTATTCTAGGTAATCTACTCTTGGTTATGGGGCTCTCATTTCTTTGGGGAGGTTTGCGTCATAAAGAACAAACTTTCAATCCTCAAGCAGTAGGCATCAATACGACTCTTCTTCTTCTTTCTACGATTTGTTTGATTCTACCTACTGTATTCCACATTGCTCTTTCAATTAGTGGAATCGAGGAAACGGAAATAATTAGCGGGGTTCTAATGGTTTCTAGGTTAACTGCA
>MDTC01250313.1_pt1 | contig 12065 bp, 8 predicted proteins | sample 811181 | NCBI WGS metagenome assembly MDTC01 (sample SAMN05326644, study PRJNA326480) | marine metagenome | isolation source: seawater | place: Pacific Ocean: North | collected 2011
AACTGCAGCACACAGCTTAGAAAATGTTGAGTATACGCTTGAAGTATTTAAAAAAATTAAAGTAAAACTTGACAACGGAGATTATCACTCCGAAAAGGTGTTAGATACCAACGCTTAAATAATTTCTAATATGGATAAATGATTATTTTCAGCGTTATCCAAATATTTCTAGTTGTAATATGTACAGGAATTTCTGCCACATTAGCTCTATTAGCGTTAATTATTTCAAAAAAATCCTCATTCTGGATAGCTAAAAATGTATGGGCTAAATTTGTTTGTCTTATAGTAACTTGCAAAGTTGAAGTCACTGGAAAGGAAATACTGTCTAAAATAGATAAGCCAGTAATTTTTTGTGCAAATCACCTTTCTAACTTTGATATAATAGCAATATACATGACCATAGACAGACCAATTTATTTCATTGCTAAAAAGGAATTAAGCAAAATACCATTCTTAGGATGGTACATGAAAGCAGTTGGAATGATATTTATTGATAGATCAGATAGAGAGAAAGCTATGATCAGTATGAAAAAAGCTAGTCAATTAATTAAAAAAGGTAAAAATATCATTACTTTTCCTGAGGGAACAAGATCAAAAAATAAATCAATTGGCACATTTAAAAAAGGAAGTTTTGTAATTGCATTTGAAAATAAAATACCTATTGTCCCAATAGCAATAAAAAACTCAGATAAAATTAATCCAGATAAATCATTAAAAATTAATAAGACAATAATTAAAGTTAGCATTGGAGATATTATTTCTGATTATAAAAATTTTGAAAAGCCAATTGATGTTTCAAAATATACCCGTAAAAAAGTTGTAGAACTTTTTAAAAACCTTTAATTCGTCATTTGTTTTTTTAATTCTAACATTGATAACTTGATGTTGATATAATTTCATTCAATACTTATTTAACATTTAAGTAAATTTAGATATGAGTGTTTTTGAAAAAATAGCATTTCTTGACAGCTTCTTTAAGCTTTTTAAAATCAATAAGAAAATTTATTTTAAAACTGAGAGAGAAATTGATAATATGATTTCGAAAGTTAACTTTCAAATTAAACTTCACAATATTACAAAAGCAAAAGGTCAGATTAATAGTATGCCTTTGTTTTACAATTAAGATTGTAATTATTATGCAATTTTGAATAAAGTTTTAATACTTATTGTTTCACAATTAAAAATAAAATTTAATATTGGTTCAATTTTTGATTTTTAACAATAAAGAATTAACTGAATTTGAAAAAGCTAATTTTTACTCTACTTATTCTTCAGTCTATAGTAGGTTTTTCTAACGAAGAAATAATCCTTGATAGCGCAACTGATACAGCCTTGATCAAAAATATTGTATTACTAAAAAACAGTGATAAAATACTACCACTTAAAAGACTTGACACCTTAAAAATCGCTTCTTTAAACCTTTGCAAAAATTCAACAGATTATTTTGAAAATATTGTGGATTATTATTGTCCATCTAAGCACTACTATTTCAATACATTCTCATCAAAAAAAGTGATGAAGGTTATGAAAAAAGAATTGGATAGTTTCAATGTTATTTTAATTACTGCTGATAACATTGATGATAGAATTGCTAATTTCTTAAGCACTTTGGACAGAAAACAAAAGATAATACTTACTTTATTAGGCCAGAGTGAACTACCCCATTACAATACTTTTTCTTCAAACATAGATGCATTTTTATACAGTCTTAATACTAATCGAAAGAGTATTGAAATTTCAAGTCAATTAATTTTTGGAGGTTTTACAATTAACAATAAGTTAAATAAATCTTTAAATAAATCTTTAAAAAAAGGTCTAGGTGAAAGTATAGAGAAAATAAGACTATCCTATGTATCACCAATTGATTTAAAAATTAATGATAGTACACTTTTTAAAATAGATTCAATAGCTAAAAATGCTATAAAAGAAGGAGCTATGCCAGGTTGTCAAATACTAGCAGCTAAAGATGGGCATGTTTTTTACCATGAATCTTTTGGGAACCATACTTATGATAGTTTATCAAATAATGTAACAAATACCAGCATTTACGATTTAGCTTCAATAACAAAAATAGTAAGTACAGCATTTATTTTAATGGAACTAGAATCTAAAAATATGTTTTCTGTAGACTCAACACTAGGATTTTATTTACCAAAACTTTTAGATTCATCTCAATATAAACCCCTGATTATTAAAGAAATATTAACTCACCAAGCAGGATTAGTTTCTTGGATTCCATTTTTTATTAAAACATTAGAAAATGGAAACCCATCATATGAACTGTATAGCAAATTACCTTCATCGATTCATGAAAACAGAGTCGCAGAAAACCTTTTCATTTTAACATCTTATAGAGACAGTATTTTTAAAAGAATTTTAGAAACAGATTTGAGAAAAAATAAAAAATATAAATACAGTGATTTAGGATACTATTTTTTAAATGAAATAATACATAACATTACAGAAGTTAGTCAAGATGAATATATTGAAAAATTTTACAAAAATCTTGGACTTCAGAATATTGGTTATCATCCAAGAAAAAAATGGGACATAAATAGAATACCTCCAACTGAATACGATACCCTTTTCAGAAAACAATTAATTCATGGTGATGTTCACGATCAAGGTGCAGCATTGTTAGGTGGTATTGGAGGTCATGCGGGTGTTTTTTCTAATGCTAATGATGTTGCAGTAATAATGCAATTATTTTTAAATAAAGGAGTTTATGGTGGAGATACATTAATTAGTGCAGATATTATTGAAAAGTACACCTCTTCACCATTTCACGAATCAAATAACAACAGAAGAGGAATTGCCTTTGACAAGCCTGTTAGAGATGGGGCCGGTGGACCCACTTGTTTTGAATGCGCCTCATACAGCAGTTTTGGGCATTCTGGATTCACAGGTAATCTAACGTGGGCAGATCCGGAAAGTGGTATATTGTATGTTTTTCTTTCAAACAGAGTTCACCCTGATGCTGAAAATCACAAACTTATTAAAATGAACATTAGAACAGAAATTATGAAAGTAATTACAGACGCTTGTGGTTACTCTACGTCAATAACAACTCTGAAGCCCTAGGCCCTTCATTAAATAATAAATCTAAAACAGATAAATTTTCTAGGTGTGGGTATTTAGTTTCAAATACTTGTCTATATTGAGGGTTATTATAGAATCTTGAAGGAGATTTTTTTGGATGAATAATTTCTCTTAAGTCAAGGAAATCGCTATAATTTTTATTGTAAGACGTTGAGAAATTGACATTTATTTCAATTTGTAAACAATTTAAAATTACACTAAATATATCGTTATTGAAATCAAATAATGATTTATGCATTTTATGTAAGTATATAGCTTTGAATTCATATTCATAAAACTCAAAGTAAGGCGAAGTCCTGTAGGCACTTTCCAACGATTTCCAATGAATTTTTTTCCAATTTTGACTATTATCGATTTTAATATCTCCTAGAGCGGTTTTCCCTTTAGCTCTAATGGTAGGAACTATTAAGTTCAGACTTCCATTGGCTCCAGCAATTACACACCTATTTCGGTAAGTTTGCTTTTGAAAATATTGGTGGACATCTATTTTAACTTCATTAGATCTTGATATTGCACAATAATAATCTATATTACCAGCATATACGGAGCCCAACAAAAGTTGCATTATTTAACGGTTGAAAAAATTCTTTTCCATCTTATACCACCTTCAGGATGTTTTGAAAACCAAACAAAAGAAGCAGTACCAACAACATGGTCTTCAGGAACAAAACCCCAACATCTAGAATCTGCCGATCCATGTCTGTTATCACCCATTAACCAATAATAATTTTGTTTAAAAGTATAAGATTCTACTTGCTTACCATTAATAAAATAAATACCATTTTCAGAGACATTAACTTCATTTTTTTCATATACCTCAATCGCTCTTTTATATAAAATCCAATTACTTGGGTTTAACTCTATTGTTGTTCCTTTTGCAGGAATTAATAAAGGCCCATAGTTGTCTCTTGTCCAATTAAAGTCTTTGTGGTTTGGGAAATAAGGGTTGTATTGTCCATATAATGTATAATCAAATCCTTTTGGGTGAATCTCTTGCCTAACACTGTCTAAGCCAGGATATCTTGAAAGTACCATTGCTGTTTTTGGTGAACAAGTTATTTGTTCTCTGCTAAATGCAACTACTTTTTCTATATAAACAATAGTATCAGTAAATGAAGTGTCTCTTACTTTAATTGTTTTATTTTCTATTCCTGTTCTTGAATGCTGATCAATATAAATTTCATATTCCTCTGAAATTTTTTCGTGTGGTATGTAAGATCCTGGCTTAAAATAAAAATTATAAGTAAAAATAACTTCTTCCTTTTTATCTTCTACTTTACCATTTATATGTAGTATGTTATCTTTAATTTCAATCGTATCACCACCAACTGCAACACATCTCTTGATATAATTTTCCTTTTTATCTATTGGTAATGTAGCAATACCAGCAGTCTTTGGTATGGGACCTACTGGAGATTGACTTAACCCTCCGCCATTAATTAAACTATTTCTAGCCGAGTTCATGTATTTATTTTCTACTTTTTGAAAACTTGTTTTATAAAATTCTAGAGGTTTTCTTCTAAATTCTTTTTTATTTTTTGCAAAGTCGAAAAAATTTAGAAATGCTTGATTTCTCAAAATAGAATAATAATCATGTGCTATGACTCCTTCATGTACAATGACTGAATCACCCACCGGCCAATTAAATACCATTATATCTCCCCTTTTTATAGATCCGTATCCAAAAAGTCTATTGTAATCTGACGAAAACCAATCAACAAATGAAGGAATAAAAGTACCTGGTATTCTGTTGTGTACAAATGGGATTGAAATAGGGGTCTGGGGAAGTTTTGCACCATATTTCATTTTATTGACAAAAAGATAATCACCAATCCTCATTGTTTTTTCCATTGAACCAGTTGGAATTGTAAATGCTTCAAAAAAGAAAGATCTAATTATTGAAGCTGCCACAATAGCAAACCCTAAAGCATTTGTCCATTCACAAGTCATAGTTTTTTTATTGGGTTTGTCCTTTGAACCAAGTAACCTAATAACAATATAAAGTGCGTGACCCACAAAAGGAGCAATGAAAAATAAGGTCATGTGGTCATGTAAAAATCGATTTTTTCTGTCTTCAACTTTTGTCCAATCAGTTGGACTTGTAACAATATTATTATTATCAAATGCCAAATATGGAATATAATACCAAGGCAGTAATACCATTAAAAGAGTATCCTTGGGTGTATATTTTCCAAATAATCTTGCTGTTTCAACATTACAGCCAACTGTTACTATAAGATTCACGAACGGAATAAAGAAAAAGAATACCCACCACCAAGGCTTTTTAATAATTTTAAGCCAAATAAAAATATTATATATGGGAATGAAACTCTCCCAACTTTTTCTTCCATTTTTCTCAAATATTTTCCATAAACTGGCAAAATAGATGATAATCATTAAAAACAATAAAATGTAAGGAACCATATTTAAAATTTTACTACATCACTAAGTGAATAAAAACCCTTTTTTCCGCATAAAAATTCTGCTGCAACTACTGCTCCAAGCGCAAACCCATTTCGATTTTTTGCTTCATGTGAAATTGTTATCTTATCAATTTCATTTTCATAAAAAACTTCGTGAAATCCAGCAACACCCTCTTTTCTTTCCGACAAAATATTTAGAGTACTGTCTTCTGCATCTTTAGATTCTTTCCATTTATTCAAACTGTCAATTTGGTTCACTATTTGATTAGCAATAGATATTGCAGTACCACTTGGTGAATCTAACTTTTCTGTATGATGTATTTCCTTGACCAAAGGTTTATAAGAATTATGTTTATTTATCAGAGATGCTAACTTTTTATTTATTTCATAAAATATATTTACTCCAATTGAAAAATTTGTAGCGGCTAAAAATGAACCGTTGTAGTCTTGTACCCAGGCTTTAACTTTTTCTATATCATTATACCACCCTGTAGTACCAACAACGATTGAAACACCAGCCTCCAATGATTTCTTAATATTTTCTAATGCATTTTTAGGAGATGAAAATTCAATAGCTACATCAACCCCGTGTAAATCATTAGAACTCCAGTCTGGACTATTAAAAGCATGAACGATTTGGTGACCTCTTTCAATAGAAGTTTTTTCAACAAGCTTTCCCATTTTTCCGTGACCTATAATCGCTATATTCATAAATAGTAAGAGGTGTAAATAAACGTTACCACTATTTGATTAAATTTAAAATTACAGCTGATAAAATGAAAAAGAGTTAAATCAACTATAGATTTGCATCTAACTTCTCAGCTAATTGTTCTTTTGGTACCGCTCCAACAACTTTATCTACCAATTCACCATTTTTAAGAAAAATTATTGTAGGTATATTTCTAACACCATATTGTGCCGCTATACCTCCTTGAAGATCAACATTTACTTTTCCAATAATAGCTTTTCCATCGTATTCAGTTGCTAATGCATCTACATGTGGACCAACCATTCTACAAGGACCACACCACTCTGCCCAAAAATCAACCATAACAATTTTGTCAGATTTTAAAGCTAGAGATTCAAAATTTTCTTCTGTAAATTCGAGAGCCATTTTTTATTTTTTAAAAATCAGTCAAATATATATAAATAGTTTAATATTAATTTATTTATATAATATTTTAAGGTTGAGAAAAAACTTCTAAATCGTTATTCTCTTTTATAAAATTTTCCATCGTTGACTTATTTATTGAAAATCCTAGATACCCATCTAATTTCTTTAAATTTTCTAGAAACTCATTAGAAATATTTGTTTGATATGCTCTTGAATTTAAAGTTACAAATGCATTTGATTTACGATCTAACAATTCAAAAATAACACTCTTTTTCCCCTTATTATTTTGAAATATTTTTAATATCTCATTAATCTGAACTTTATTTAGTAATTCATAATCCCACTTCAAATAAATATTTTTTGTGAGTTTATCCCTTATATTATCCAAAAGTTCAATTTGAGTAATTCTAAATTCTTTTTGAAATTCATCTGACTTATAATATTTGGGTCTCTGTTGTATTTTACCCTTTACAAAAAGAAAGTTTCCAGGTACTAAAAAATGCATAAACTTTAAATACTGCTCACCAAAAAGTCTAAATTCCATATGACCTTCCATATCTTGTAGTTCAACAACACCATATTTTGTACCTTTTCTACTTTCTAAATTTGCGGCTGTATTAGCCAATCCAATGAATGAAAATTCTCTTTCGGGTAGTTGCTGCATATTCTCCTCCAAAACTTTAAGATTTATATCACAAAAATACTTTAGTTCCAATTTATAATCTTGAAGTGGGTGACCAGAAATATAAATTCCAACTACTTCTTTCTCTTTACTCAGTAGTTCGAAATTACTCCATGGTTCTACTTTTGGAATGTTAGGGACAGAAAGTTGTACAGTTTCACCAAAAGAGTCAAATAAATTAACCTGATTTGAATTATTTTTTGTCTGAAAAGCCTGTCCAAATTTAATAGCCTTTTCAATTATTGATGTTTGTTTTTCATCTACATAAAAATATTGTGCTCTGTGATAACCAATAAAAGAATCGAAAGCACCAGCCATTGCTAAGCTTTCAAGAACTCGCTTATTACAATCTTTTAAACTTACATTTTTTACAAATTCGAAAATGGAATTAAATTTACCTCTTTCTTTTCTAATACTAACAATGTTTTTTACTGGACCGTGACCAACACCTTTTATAGCTCCTAACCCAAATCTAATTTCCCCTTTATCATTAACTGCAAACTTATACCAGCTCTCATTAACGTCAGGACCAAGTACTTTTAATCCCATCCTGTTACATTCTTCCATAAAAAAAGTAACATTTTTAATATCATTCATATTATTACTCAACACCGCTGCCATATATTCAGCTGGGTAATGAGCCTTTAAATATGCTGTTTGGTAAGCTATCAAAGCATAACAGGTACTGTGCGATTTGTTAAAAGCATACATTGCAAATTTTTCCCAGTCTTTCCATATTTTTTCTAATATTTCAGGATCATGACCTCTGTCATTACCCTGAGATAAAAATTGGGGTTTCATCTTATTTAGCAAATCTGCCTTCTTCTTTCCCATGGCCTTTCTTAACGTATCAGCTTCTCCTTTTGTAAAACCTGCTAATTTTTGAGAAAGTAACATTACTTGTTCCTGATAAACAGTGATACCATATGTCTCTTTGAGAAACTCTTCCATTACAGGAAGATCGTATTCTATTTCTTCGTTGCCATGCTTTCTTTTAATAAAACTCGGAATATATTCTAATGGGCCAGGTCTGTAAAGTGCATTCATAGCAATCAGATCTGAAAAAGTAGTTGGCCTGAGAGATTTTAAATGTTTTTGCATACCCGCAGATTCATACTGGAAAATACCCACCGTTTCACCCCTTTGAAAAAGTTGATATGTTTTTTCATCTTCTAATGAAATATTATCCATATCTAGTTTAACTCCACTTATTGCCTCAATAATTTTAACTGTATCTTTTATTAACGTTAATGTTTTTAGCCCCAGAAAATCCATTTTCAATAATCCTGCTGACTCAGCAACAGAATTATCAAATTGAGTGCACAACATTTCTGAATCTTTAGCCAAAGAGACAGGAACGAAATCTCTGATATCTGATGGAGTTATAATTACACCACAAGCATGAATTCCAGTATTTCTTAACGAACCCTCGACGAGTCTGGCTTGTCTAATGACATCACCCGCAAGCCCGTCTTCTTCCAGTTTACTTATTAGTTCTTCCGCATTCTTTATTTGGTCTGTGGTTAGATTGTCTTTAATTTCTTCCTTAGACCAACCAAACAACTTGTTTAATTTAACGTCTGGAACTAATTTTGCTAATCTGTCTGTTTCAGCTAGTGGTAGATCTAATACTCTCCCTGTATCTCTTATTGAGGATTTAGCTGCCATTGTTCCATATGTAATTATTTGTGCAACTTGAGATGATCCATACTTATCTATTACATATTGAATTACTTTTGATCTTCCCTCATCATCAAAGTCGATGTCTATATCAGGTAATGAAACACGATCTGGATTTAAAAAACGTTCAAAAAGTAAATTATACTCAATTGGATCGATGTTAGTTATTCCAATACAGTATGCTACAGCTGACCCTGCTGCAGAACCTCTTCCAGGGCCAACTGAAACACCCATTTTTCTTGCAGCATTACAAAAATCTTGAACGATTAAAAAGTATCCTGGATAACCAGTATTTTTTATTGTTTCTAACTCAAAGTCTAATCTTTCTCTTATCTCGTCTGTAATGTTATCGTACCTATCTTCAGCACCTTTATATGCAAGATATCTTAAATAATTATTCTCCCCAATCTTTAAACTTTTATTAGAATCATCTAGTTTATCCTTAAATTTTTTTGGTATTTCAAACTCCGGTAATAAAACCTCTGCAGAAAGTCTGTATTGAGAGCATTTTGAAATAATTTCATTTGTATTTTCAATAGCCTTTGGTAAATCTTCAAACAATGCTTTCATCTGATTTTGAGATTTGAAATAATATTCATCATTTAAAAATCCAAATCTGAAACCTCTACCATTACCTTTTGGTGTAGATTTTCTCTCGCCATCTTTTATACATAAAAGAACATCATGAGCATCTGCATCTTCCTTATTTAAATAAAATGTGTTATTGGATGCAAAATATTTAATGTCATGTTTCTCAGCTAATTTCAAAAGTACATCATTAACCTTATCTTCTTCTTCTAAACCATGTCTTACAAGCTCTATGTAAAAATCATCTTTGAAATGCTTTTTCCACCAAAGGAGTGAGTCTTCAGCTTTTTTTTCACCTTCATTGAGAATTAATTGTGGAATTTCTCCGTAAATACCGCCAGTTGTAACTATAACATCTTTTGAATATTTTAAAATAACCTCTTTATCAACTCTAGGAACATAATAAAATCCTTCAACAAACCCTATTGAAGATAACTTAATTAGATTTCTGTAACCTGACTTATTTTTTGCCAAAAAAGGAATATGATAACCATTGTCTTTGTATGACTTATCATTTCTATCATGACATACATTAAACTCACACCCAACAATGGGTAATATTATTTTCTTTTTTAACGCTTCAACTTCATCCTTATTATCTTCGAAATTAATACTGAGCGATTTAATTTTAGTTTCAACTTCATCGTTATGCTTTGCCGCAGTTTCAACAAATTGAAATGCAGCCATCATATTACCGTTATCACAAACTGAGACGGCTGGCATTTCAAATTCTATCGCCTTATTAATAAGATTTTTCACTTCAATAGTTGATTGCAAAACTGAAAATTGTGTTCTATTATGTAAATGTGAAAATGGAATAGATTTTAACTCTTGAGAAACATTATCGTTTTTAACTATCCTTTTCTTATTTTCTCGTTTGGTTAAAGCTTTACTAGCCTTAAAAAGATTAACGTGTTTTAAACCAATAGGTTGAACAGTATTCTTATTTTTAGTTTCAAAATCCTTATACATCTGATGATCAAGAAGTAACTCTTTCATAGAAAAAGATTTAATTCTTGCTAATTCAAAAAAGCATCTAGCTGTAGCCTCTACATCAGCAGTTGCATTATGAGCTTCTTTAAATTTTTCATTAAATAAATGTAAGTGTAACTCTGATAAAGTTGGTAGTTTAAATTTTCCTCTTCGACCACCAGGTATTTTACATAATAATGCTGTAGTTTCAGTACAAGTATCTAAAATTGGAATTTTAAATAAATTATTTTCAATCTTTAATCGATGAAATTCACAGCCAATAATATTTAAATCAAATTTAAGATTTTGACCTACTAAAACCTTTGTCTTTAAAAGAACATTTTTAAACTCGTTCATCACCTCTTTTAGAGATCTCCCATCTGAAATTGCAAGAGCAGTTGATATTCCGTGAATTTTTTCAGACTGATAAGGTATTTCAAATCCAGTTGGTTGAATCAAAAAGTCTTTACATTCAATTAAACTCCCATCATAGTCATGTAATTGCCAAGCAATTTGAATACACCTTGGCCAATTTTCTGTATCAGTAATTGGAGCTTTAAAATTTTTAGGCAGGCCTGTCGTTTCTGTATCAAATATTAGGTACATATTGTTTTATCTTAAACTAAGATAAAAAGTCCAATAAAATAGAGTACCTATTGTTGAAAACTTGAAATAACTAATTAAATGATTCTGAATATTATTGTGATGCATCAAAAGTTTAGGGATATATTAGTTTTAAAATGACTTGTAAGATGAATATTATAACTTAATTATATTTATAATATAAGTAACTACATAAATGAAAAAAATATTAGGAATATCTGCATTTTACCACGACTCTGCAGCATGCATAGTTCACGGAGATGAAATTATTGCTGCTGCTCAAGAGGAAAGATTTTCTAGAATAAAAAATACATCAAAATTCCCAGTTAGCGCCATCCAATATTGTTTAGAAGAAGCAGGTTTTGTGATTGATGAATTAGATGCTGTTGTATTTTACGATAAACCTTTATTAAAATTTGAAAGACTTCTAGAAACCTACTACAAATTTGCACCAAGAGGAATCGTTTCATTTTTAAAAGCGATACCAATTTGGATTAATGAAAAACTTTTTTTAAAAAAATTAATATTTGATGGTCTTAAGGAAGTGGGAGAATATAGTAAAAGTAAAATGAATTTACTTTTTTCCGAGCATCATTTATCACATGCAGCAAGTGCATATTTTCCATCAAATTTTAAGAGTTCTGCAATCCTTACTATTGACGGAGTTGGAGAGTGGTGTACAGCCTCGATAGGATATGGAAATAAAAACAGCATAAAAATCCTCAAAGAATTACATTTCCCACACTCCTTAGGACTATTATATACTGCATTTACATATTTCCTAGGCTTTAAAGTTAATTCTGGTGAATACAAATTAATGGGTCTTGCACCTTTTGGAAATCTTAAAGCAAAAGAAACACAAAAGTTTATTGAAATAATAAAATCTAAGCTTGTTAAAATAAAC
>MDTC01082865.1_pt1 | contig 12064 bp, 11 predicted proteins | sample 811181 | NCBI WGS metagenome assembly MDTC01 (sample SAMN05326644, study PRJNA326480) | marine metagenome | isolation source: seawater | place: Pacific Ocean: North | collected 2011
TCGTTTTCGCCCGGGAAACGTCCAGAAAATGCGCCATAAAAGACACCGACAACCTGGCAGCTTTTTAGCAGTATGAGGTTGGTCGGCAGCTTTGGAATATCACCACCAACAAAGCCAACGATTAGAACTCGGCCTTTCCAGTTTATGCAGCGCATGCATTGATCGAACAGCGGGCCGCCTACCGGATCGTAAATAACATCTGCGCCGCGACCTTCAGTCAGCGCCTTTACTTTGTCTTTCAGCTCACCGTCACTGTAGTCGATGAGTTCGTCGGCGCCTGCCTGCTTGGCTACCGCGAGCTTCTGCGCACTCGAGGCGGCGGCGATCACCCGCGCACCCATGGCCTTGCCCAGCTCAACTGCTGCTAAGCCGACGCCACCAGCGGCGCCGAGTACGAGCAAGGTCTCGCCGGGCTGCAGGTTGGCGCGCTGCTTCAGTGCATAGTAGGACGTGCCGTAGGTGGTGCTTATTCCTGATGCCGTAGCAAATGCCATATTTGCGGGTTTTGGCCGCAACACTTTTGCAGCGACGCTCACTTGCTCTGCCATGGCACCGTGACCGCAGCCGCCAAAGACCTCATCGCCAATTTGCCATTGGGTTACATCTTCGGCCACCGCATTGACTACGCCCGCAAATTCGCCGCCGGGAGTGAAGGGAAACGGCGGCAAGGACTGATATTTGCCCTCGACCATGAGCACGTCGGGAAAGTTCAGGGCGCAGGATCGAACGTCCACAATAACATGCCCGGGCTTTAATTCTGGTGAGTTCACCTCAGCCAATGTCAGATTTTCGGCTGGGCCGAAGGATTCGCAAAGTACCGCTTTCAAGAAATTTCTCGCTCATGTTGGTTCAGGACTGAGACCCTTCGTGGGTCGTTGCCAGCGCGCTCCAATGGGGAAGCTGGCTGCGTAGATCGGCAAAGTATATGCGGAAAGCGGCCTCACCTGTATCGCGCTGTGCAATTGCCGCTTCTTTTACTTCTTGCGATAGCGTCTCTTGGCCAAGTCGGCGCAGTACAGAATGTAAACCTCGCTCTACATGCTGCCATTCATCGTAGTTTGCCAGCAGATCGGTTTCGCGCATGTAGCTGAGAAATTTACCTAACTGTAATGACGAGTTGCCCTGCAAAGAGTCCCGGAATTCAACGCATGCTGCATAGCAACGCTGGCTGAATATGTGACGCGGCTCTTTGTAGTAAAGGTCCCAGCTCTTTGACAGGTAATAATCCCCGAGAATGTCCAAAAAGATCGGCGCGTAGCGACGCAGGTTGGCAGGAAACGTGGCGCAAACTTCGCGGATGGCCGTCTGTTGATTGGAGAAGGCATCAATTCGCCGGTGCAAGCGGATGCCAGTTTGCAGAGCGTTTGGCATGCTTGTAGGCACGGGGCCTTTGCCAAAGTCGGCAAGTATGGCGCCAGCCAGTAAGCCTTGGCGCATGTCCTCACCGGCAGGCCAAGTGTTGCTGGCATCGTCGGCTAGGGCGCAGTGGGCAAGAAAATTCATGCTAAGCCAGCAGGGCTAACGGCTCAGACGCTGCCCTAGGGCAGTGCCAGATAGTCCTCTAAGAATTCCGCAAACGTTTGAGTATCTGCCGCTTCGATCTCTGCCTGACGAACTAGCGACGCGGCGGATTCCTGCTCCAACTCCTGTAGCGTAGCTGGATCAATAGCAGTGGTTCGCAGCCGCTCGCGCACCTGCTCAGCCTGATCCATGGTGAATTTGAAAAACGAGCCACGCGTTGCCATAGCCGCGATGACCTTGGCAGAGGGGGTCAGCTGGGGGCGTGCGACCTTGGCTTGTTGTTGTTGCAGACTGTGCTGGTAATTGTTGCTGAAGCCGCCATGGGCTTGGTCCAATGCGGCAGCGATGGGTTGGCAGGCCTCCAATAAGGCGGAAGCCCACTCGCGCAGTCCCATCAGACCTGCGTCTGCTTCCAGTTGCAGCCCCGGTTCACGGCCGCGTTCAACCACACGAGTTTGATTGCGGGCAAGCTTGCCTCGCGATTGCGCAGAGTCCGGCGGGGAATCCGCCAACAGGCACAGCAGCAAAAAGGTATCGCAGAAACGAATCTGTTCGGCATTGATCCCCAAAGGCTCGAAGGGGTTTAGGTCAACGCAGCGCACCTCCACATATTCAACCCCGCGTTCATTTAGCGCAGACAAGGGCCGCTCGCCGCTGCGGGTAGTGCGCTTAGGGCGAATGGTGCCGTAAAACTCGTTCTCAATTTGCAGTACCGCGTCATTTAACTGAGGGTACTCGCCATTTGCGGCTGGCTGTATGGCCTGATAATCGGCGTAGCTTTCGGTTAGGCCGACGCGCATTGACCGCGAGTAATCGGCCACAGAATTATAGGACACGTCCAATGCGCTTTGCGCCTCGCTCTGATAACCCAGACGGCCCATGCGTAAACTGGTGGCATGGGGTAGGTAATAGGTGCCTTCGTTAAATTGGTCGAGCTTGTGGTCTAGGCCCTGAATAAACGACCGGCATACCGCAGGGGCGGCGCCAAAGAGGTACAGCAGCAGCCAGGACCAACGGCGGAAATTTCGTATTAGCCCAAAGTAGGCTTCGGTTTGGCTGTCTTGGCTGGTCTTGCCGAGCGCCTGCCAAAGAGCGTCGGGGACAGAAAAGTTGTAATGGATACCCGAGATAGTCTGCATCAGCCGACCGTAGCGATTACCCAGTCCGCGACGATAGACGGTTTTGGCTTGAGCAATATTAGAGCTGCCGTATTGGCCGAGGGGAATCTGCGCCTGATCTGCAGCAAGAATGCAGGGCATGCTGCTGGGCCAGAGTAGCTCGTCACCGAGGTGTTTTTGCACAAAGACATGTACGTCAGATAGCTCTTGCAGTACCGCCTCTGGGCTTGCGTGCACACCGGTTATCAGTTCGAGTTGGGCCTCCGAAAAGTCGGTAGTGATGGCGCGGTGGGTGAGGGTTGAGCCCATGCCTTGAGGATGCGGCCGCTGGGATAATGCCCCATCAGCTCTGACTCGCAGGCTTTCTTTCTCAATACCACGGAGCAGTGCGTTAAGCCCAATATCAGGCTGCAACAGGGTGTTAAGAGTGGTGGTGTCCAGTTGCATCATGTCCTGCTGCTTCGAGAAGTTACGCGCCACCCAGACTGGGTGAACTGGTTAGACCGGGCCGTATTGCAGGCCCGCCCGGTCAGGCCTTGTTGCAACTGGCGCGGTCTAGGCGGCGGGCCCTGCCGCGACAATATCGGGTTCAACTTCAAAACGCTTAAAGTTTTCCTGAAATTTAGCAACCAAACTGGCTGCAGCGGCATCGTAGGCTGCTTTGTCTGACCAAGTATCTCGCGGGTTCAACAGCTCACCGGCCACGCCGGGTACCGCTTTAGGAATCGCTAAGTTGAGACCGCTGAGTTGAGTTGTTGCTGTGTCCGCCAGGGCGCCGCTTTGAATCGCGCTAATAATTGCGCGAGTGGTTGGAATGTTGAAACGCTCACCCACGCCGTAACCGCCACCGGTCCAACCGGTGTTGACCAAATAGACCCGGGAGTCAAATTCCTTGATGCGTTTGATCAGCAAGTCGGCATAAACGCCCGCGGGTCGTGGAAAGAATGGCGCGCCAAAACAGGTAGAGAATGTTGCTTTGTATGCTTCGGTAGAACCGATTTCGGTTGATCCAACCGCTGCGGTATAGCCCGACAGGAAGTGGTAGGCCGCTGCCTCCTTGCTCAAAATCGACACTGGCGGCAGGACGCCACTGACATCGCAGGTCAAGAAGATAATGTTGTTCGGCTCGCCGCCGCGATTTTCCGGAACCTTGGCCTCGATGTTGCTGCGCGGGTAACAGGCCCGGGTATTCTCGGTGAGCGAGCTGTCCGCATAGTCTGGATCACGTTGATCGTTCACGACGACGTTCTCGACGATGGCACCGAAGCGAATGGCATCAAAAATTACCGGTTCGTTTTTGCGCGTCAGGTCGATGCACTTGGCATAGCAACCGCCCTCAAAGTTGAACACAGTTCCCTTGCCCCAGCCGTGTTCATCGTCACCAATCAAAAGTCGATCTGGATCTGCTGATAGCGTGGTTTTACCGGTGCCTGATAGGCCGAAGAAAAGGGTAACGTCTTCGTCGGGGCCAGCGTTAGCAGAGCAGTGCATGGGTAGCACGTCTTTCTCTGGCAGCAGAAAATTCAATACCGAAAACATAGATTTTTTCATTTCACCGGCATAACGCATGCCAGCGATAAGTACTTTGCGCTGGGCAAAGTTAATCATCACGGTGCCATCGCTGTTGGTGCCGTCGCGCTCTGGTTCGCATTGAAAAGTTGGTGCGTTAATCACCTGCCAAATCACCTTGTTATGGGGGTTGTAGTGCTCGGGGGTGATGAACAGAGAGCGGCCAAACAACCCGTGCCATGCATATTCAGTGGTCACTTCGATGGGCAAATAGTGCTCTGGGCTAGCGCCAACATGCAGGTGCGATAGAAAGGTTTCGCGTTCGCTGACATGCACCTGCACCCGATCCCACAGTCGATCAAAAACATCTGCTGCAATAGGCTGATTGATGTCACCCCAGTCGATAGATTCAGAGGTTGAAGGCTCATCAACAATGAATCGGTCCTTGGGAGAGCGGCCGGTGCGGGCGCCAGTCTCGACGACGATGGCGCCGTTGCTGGCGAATTTGCCCTCGCCTCTGGTAACAGCTTGTTCCGCCAAGTCGGCGCTAGGAAGATCGGTGAAAGTATTCGTTGTCATAGCGATATTGATAGTGCGATTTTTTTCTGGGCGCCGATTATGCCAGACAAAGTCCTGCGAGGAATGAAAGAAATCTGGGCATATGTTGCATGCCTCGCCGTAAAACGACCCGAAGTGGCAAAAACGACGGAGGTATTATGAGGACTAATGCAGCGGGCGGTCGCCTTGCAGGTTGTCTCGGTCCTCGAAGCGCAGCATCAGCCGATCTACTGCTGGCGCATCGTAAAGATAGCGGTTACCACAGAATTCGCAGTCTACGCTGATCTCACCTTGCTCCTCGAGCAGGGCAGCCAAGTCCTCCTTGCCCAACAACATCAGGGTGCTGTCAGTTCGTTCGGTACTGCAGGTGCATGCGTATTCAAGCTGCTTCGCAGGTTGCAGCACGCAGGGGTATTCGTGAAACAAACGATGCAGCAGGGTTTGCACTTCAAGCTGTGCTAACTCTGTTTCCGTTACGGTAGCGGCTAGGGCGATCAAAGTTTCCCAGGTGTCCTCTGCGGCGTCGCATTCTGCCTCTGTAGAGTTTGGGTGATTGGGCAGACGCTGCAGTAGCAGTCCGGTTACGACCTCACCGGCATGGTGCGTATCGCTGGCGAAATGCAGCCGCGTCTGCAGTTGCTCAGAGCGCTCAAAGTAATCTTCTAGGCATTTGCCCAGCTGCTGATTTTCCAGCGCGATAAGGCCCTGATATGGCTGCATGCCAGTTTCTTCATCGGGCAGCAAGGTGAGAGCAAGTTGGCCCTCTCCAAGCCATGCATCGATGTTTTGCCTGCTGGCTGGAAAGCTGGCGTCGTCGGTCAGATGCATGACACCGCGCAGTTGCGTGTGGTCGCGACACTCCGCCAAGGAGCGGCGTAGCGCACCATTGCCCCGAGATTGCATGGCCACAGCACCAGAAAATTTCAGGTTATCGGCCACCATGGCGACAGTGGCGAGCATTTGCCCGAGTAGACTGCTGACTTCGGCGGGGTAAGCACGGTATTGACCGGCTGCTTGCAACGTCCGGTGCAAGCGTACCCATTGGCCGCGAATAGGCAGGTTGGTAAAGCTGAAGCGATGCAGAGTATCCATACTAAGTCCCGGCCATTTTAATCGTCACTGGTTTGTTCCCAGTGTTGGTCAAGGTCGCGTAACTGCGCCAACGCGCGTCGGTCTTTTTTGTCCGGCTTACCGCTCGGCACACTGAGTCCAGCACGCTCCATGCGGCGGACGCTTCTGCGCGTTTCTCGCAGCTCGATGCTCTCAGCGGTTTCCTCATAGAGATTTTGTGCTGCAGTGGCTGGGCCTCGTTTATCAGACAGTTCTTTTACGACGATTGTTTGTACCGTGTCACCACGGCGAATCTCCAGCGTTTGTGCGAGGCTGAGTTCCTTAGATGGCTTTACGCGTTTGCCTTCAAGGTGGACCTTGCCGCCTTCAACCGCTGTCTTTGCCAGCGAGCGCGTTTTAAAAAAGCGAGCGGCCCACAGCCAACGGTCAATACGCACACTGCTCATACAAGGCCCGCTAACAATTCGTCGTAGTGGCTAAAGCTGGTATGTCCAAGGTCTTGCCGCGCTGGTTTTTGCGTATCCGGTTTTGCTACCGCCAGCGTATGGCCAATGCCGAAACTTCTGGCAGCGTCGAGCACTCTGGGCGTGTCATCAATGAACAGCGCGCGCGCTGGATCTATGCTCATTTTGGCGACAAGTGTTTGCCAGAACTCAGGGGCCTCCTTGGGGATGTTGAAATCGTGGCTAGAAACCACGCTCTCGACCTTGGCCGTCAGCTGTAGCTCGGCATCCTTAATGACAAAGGATTGGCGGTCTGCGTTGGTGACGATCAAGGCACGTTTGCCGCTTGCTGCTACCTGCTGCAAAAAGTGCTCAGCACCGGGTAGAAAACAAATCAGCGGCGCTGCCCGCCGATGCAGGGCTGCCATATCCAGACCGGTAAATTGGTTCCAGTAGGCAAAGCGATAGAAATCCATACTGCCCAGAATTTGCATCATATGGCTGTGCAGCTGGGTCTGAGCATCCTCCTCGCTAAGCCCATGCTTACGTGCGTAGGCCGTTGGCAGCAAGTGGCTGAAAACTTGATTGTCGTAGTTTAGATCCAGCAGCGTGCCGTCCATATCGAAAAGTACGGTATCTATGCTCTGCCAGGGAATCAGCGATGCGTTCATTCTTTGCTTCATGTTGCTACAGTGGCGATGCGTTGGCGACACGGCGGCATCGTCGTGTACACCGATCCCGGCTTGACGGGCTTCGGATAGCTATATTACCCGCAACCCAAGGCGACGAGAGTTTAAATTCCTATGCCCTTACCGACCATTCGCAAGACACAGGTTCTCGCACAAAGCCGATTTTTCACCATAGAAGCCATGCATCTGACCTTCAGCAACGGCGTCGAACGCGTCTATGAGCGATTGCCTGCCGTTGGTGAACAAGGCGTTATTGTCGTCGCGGTGAATGACAATGAAGAACTGCTGTTAATTCGCGAATACGCAGCGGGCTTTCATGAATTCCAGTTGACGCTGCCCAAGGGCGCGGCTGAGGTTGATGAAACGCTGCAAGCCGCGGCAGCCCGCGAGCTTGCGGAAGAGGCGGGTTTTGGTGCCCGCGATGTTCGCTTCGTAAAACGCCTAAGCATTGCTCCTGGACATATGGGGTTTACTATAAATGTGCTGATGGCCAGCGATCTCTATCCCCACGACATTCCCGGTGACGAGCCAGAACCGCCTGAACTGGTGCTGTGGCCACTGGAAAAAATTGATGAGCTGCTGACCCATGAAGAATTTTATGAGGCTCGGGTTATTGCCGCACTGACCTTATGTTTGCCACAACTTCGGCAGCGCTTGGGTGGCGGCAAATAAGTCCTAAAACAACACTAAACAACAACCCAATGGCCTGTTTGCGCCATCAAACAAGGAGTACCAATGTCTGAAGCGATTTCCCAAGATTGGGTCGACGAGCTCGTAGTCATCGTCGAGGCAGCAGGGGCTGCAATTCTTGAGGTGTATAACACCAACTTCGAGGTACAAACGAAAAACGACGAGTCGCCGCTTACCCAGGCAGACCTTGCGGCTCATCGGGTGATCGTTGCAGGCTTAGAGGCCCTAACGCCGCAAATCCCCATTATTTCCGAAGAATCCGCGCCGCCAGCGTTTGCTGAACGCGCCCAATGGTCACGCTATTGGTTGGTGGACCCACTCGACGGCACCAAGGAATTCGTCAACCGCAATGGCGAGTTCACGGTCAACATCGCGTTGATTGAGGGTAATGAACCGGTCTTCGGCATCGTTGGAGTGCCAGTGCAGCAGAAGGTATACATCGGCGATGTAAGACAGAGCGAAGCGCACAAGCGCGCCTATGTGCTAGATGGCGGCAGTCCCCGATTACTGACTGGGCAATCGGCTAACGAGCGCAATGGGCCGGTCAGAGTTGTCGCCAGTCGTAACCACGGCGGTGACCGCCTAGAGGCCTATTTGGCCGAGGTAGAGCAACGCTTTGCCGGTTGCCAGCGCACACCAGTTGGTAGCTCTTTAAAGCTTTGCGTGCTCGCCGAAGGCGGCGCCGATATCTATCCGCGTTTGGGGCCAACTAGCGAGTGGGATATCGGTGCAGCTCAAGCGGTGCTCGTGGCTGCTGGCGGCGGAGTTTATCGGCCAGACGGCAGTGAGTTGCCCTATAACACCAAGGACAGTTTGCTTAATCCAGAATTCTTGGCGGTGGCGGATGCCAGCTACCCGTGGCGGGATGAGTTGCCCGAATTTCCCGCGCTCTAGGGCGAGGTAGAGAGACGAAAGAGGAAACAGGAGCGAGCGAAGAGGTTTGGGGTGGTCTCAACCAGCCGAGCCGACATTGCATCAAAGCAACAACCCTGCCGAGTAAAATCACTGTATACATGTACAGCTCCGGCTGGTGAGGATAGAAAGAATACAGAAGTTTCGAGCTAAGAAAAGCGGTGAAAGTTAGTAAAATTGTTTCAATATGTGAAAGTCTATAAAACTCAACACCTTAGCAGTGCGCAATTTTGGCAAAAAAATTTTCGGCCTGGGTATCGTTCGGCGCATCCGGCGCTGCTAAGCTTCATCCGGGTTAATTGAGTTTGGGTGCCTCTAGCAAAGAGCGTTGGCCAGACCAGCAGAGAGGGGATTCCTTGTGACAGCTCAACATCAGCTAACAGAACAGCAGCAAGCGCTGGCTCGGGTCGCTGCAGTACAGGACTGTCTTGCGGCAAACGCGGTATGGTCGGAACAGGCCAGGCGGCTTCATGATGACAGTTTTGCCGCCATCGTCGATGCACGGATACCCCATCTGTTTTTGCCCCAAGGACTAGGCGGTGATGAAGTAAATCCTATGACCTGTGCAGCAGTCTGCGAGGAAGTAGCCACCAGCGATACTGCCGCCGCCTGGCATATTATGGTGTTCAACGCGGCGAAGTTAATGGCTGCAAAGTGGCCGACTGAACTGGTAGAGGAGCTTTGGGCGGACAAACCGCACCGGCTTGTTGCCGCCAGCGGGCACACGCCGCTAAGCGCCAAACGGGTTGCTAATGGCATCGAAATTTCTGGTACCCAGCGGTTTGTCAGCGGCTGTAACTTCGCTGAATGGATTATGTCGCCGGTGATTTTAGACGGTGAAATGCATAACGCGGTGATTGCTATTGAAGACTGCCAAGTACAGGACAACTGGGATACTTTGGGTATGCGCGGGTCTGGTAGTAACGACGTACTGATAGATCATGTCACCGTGCCAGCCCTGCAAGTGGTGCCGCCAGCGGGTCCAGAAACACCGGTCAATCGTTATTACGAGGGTGCGCTGTATCGGTGCCCTTCGCGTATCGTGTTTGCTACCTATGTGCCTGTTGCACTGAGTTTGGCTAAGCAGGCTATTGACGAGGTCGCTGCCTTAGTAAAAACCAAAACTCCCGGTGGAGGTGCCAGCAAGCTGACCGAAAAGCATATGGCCCAAGGCCATTTCGGTCGGGCGTTGGCCCAGTATCGCGCAGCCCGCTTGATGTTTTATAACGCCTTAGAACTTACCTGGCAGCGTGCTCTAGAAGGCCTCGAAGCCAGTCCTGAGCATCGGGCTGATTTGTATCTGGCGGGTACACATGCAGTACAGACCTCGGCAGAGGTTGTACGTCTTATGGGCAACGTAGCGGGCACAACGATGACCGAGCGCGGCCATCCCTTAGACCGTATCAACCGCGACGCCGAGACCCTGCGGCATCACGGCTTCGTCAACGAATCCCGCTACGCGAGCGTTGCACAGGTGCTTTGGGGCGCGGAGCTAGACTACCCAGCAATGCTGCGGTAGACCGCTCCCTTATGAGCATGAGCGAACAATTTTTCACCAAGCGCGTGCTCAGTTTCAGCGATCAGAATTTGCAGGCTGCGGAAGCAGCATTGCGCGGGCAGTTTGCCGAGCTGCCGAATGCTGTGGTTTGGGGTCTATGGCAGGGTGTCTTTGGCCTCGGTGCACATCAGCTTATTGTCATGAGTGCGCATCAGTCCCTGGACGACGGTTGGCATGCTCCCATAGATTGTGCAGTGGAAGCCCAGTGGCGGCTCAAGGCAACTGCGCGTCCGCAAACACCACACCCGCTAACCCGCTTAGGCATCTATGTTTTTCGAAATTTTTGGCTGCCATATGCAGACATTGGGCAAGCAGTAGAGCTTTCCAGTGCCGCTTGGCAAACCTTTGAAGGGGCTGAAGCTTACAGTGCAGAACCCATGGGTTTGTTTGCCCCTGCTGAGCCTCTGCAAGCGACCGAGGAATGCGTTCTGCATTTGCTCACTTGGTACCCAAATTTCGCGGCTTGGGAGACTTCGCGTCAGCCAGACGAGCAGGCCATGCAGCGTTTCAAGGCGCGGCGTGCACTGACCCGCACAACGGCGGCAGTTGCCACGCGCTTACTGCTGGCTCCTGGCCCCTAGTTGGCTGGGATTTGCTCTGAACTCACGGATGCAGCGCTATTGCGCCGCTAACCAGTCGTCGTCTGAGCCTTCGTTGATATTCGCGAATAGAGGTGTAGACAGATAGCGCTCTGCGGTGTCTGCAAGCATGGTAACGATGACGCTTCCTTTTTCCGCTTGCGCAGCAATTTTTAACGAAGCGCTTAACGTGCCGCCAGCAGATATGCCCACAAAGATGCCTTCTTCCTTTCCAAGGCGCAGCGCGCAGGCCATGGATTCGTCCTCATTTACCGGTATCACATGATCGGTAATGTCGCGATCAAGTACCTCTGGAATGAAGTCTGGCGTCCAACCTTGGATTTTATGCGGTGACCATTCGCCACCGGATAGCAGGGCCGCCTGCTCGGGTTCCGCGGCGACAATTTGAATGTCTGGCCTTGCGGCTTTTAAAGTGCGGCCAGCCCCCGACAGCGTGCCGCCGGTGCCCCAGCCGGTTACCCAATAGTCCAGCCGCTCACCGGCAAAGTCCTGCAATATCTCAGGTCCAGTGGTGCTGGCGTGGTAGTCGGGATTAGCACTGTTTTGAAACTGCTGTGCCATAAACCAGCCATGCTGTTCTGCCAACTCGGCAGCGCGCGCGACCATGCCAGAGCCACGCTCGGCTGCCGGTGTGAGAATGACCTTGGCCCCAAGTGCGCGCATGACCTTACGCCGCTCGATGGAAAATGTTTCCACCATGGTGGCAACAAACGGATGGCCCATCACCGCACAGACCATGGCTAGTGCAATACCCGTATTGCCGCTGGTCGCTTCGATAACCGTTTGCCCGGGCTTGAGTGCACCGCTGTCTCGGGCATCTTTAATAATGGCGTAAGCGAGTCGGTCTTTAACCGAAGCCATGGGGTTAAACGATTCGACTTTCACGTACATATCTACATGGTCAGGTGCAATCCGATTCAGCTTGACGATGGGCGTGTTGCCAATGGTTTGTAGGATATTGTCGTATTTCATAGCGCTCTCCGAACGAAAGTGACTTGCTCTTAAGAATGATAATGATCTTAAGCGTGTGTTTGATGTTCACTGTCATGATGGTGCCTACCATGCATGTTGCGCAAATGAGCCACCATTACCATGATCACGCCAACTGTGGTCAGGAAAATCTCCAGCTCATGGCCGAAAAGATGGGTCACGCCAAGCAGCATTAGCAACAGCCCCACACTACCCAGCGAAACGGTCATAAGGTTTGGCTGTCGTCTATAACCCCGGCTGAGCGCTATAGCGCTAATGGGCAGGGCGAGGCCAAATAGCAGCCAATGGGTTTGGGTTTCGGTGGTGTCCAGCCAAGCAGACACCGATGGCGCCAGCAACAAGGCAACAGGCACGGCAAGGCAGTGAATTAGGCACAGGCCCGATAGCCAAATGGCCGCTCGATCAA
>MDTC01261884.1_pt1 | contig 12064 bp, 14 predicted proteins | sample 811181 | NCBI WGS metagenome assembly MDTC01 (sample SAMN05326644, study PRJNA326480) | marine metagenome | isolation source: seawater | place: Pacific Ocean: North | collected 2011
AATCTCATCGAGCCTCCAAATATTCTTGGCATATGATTTGCAAAACCTTCAAAGACAACGTCGAGTACCTGTTCAAAGATTCGCTCGCCGTCTTACACGTCATGAACCTATGGTTTGAAAAAACAAACTTGAGCAAATACAATTATTTCGAAGACGACGTTGAAAAGAACGCCATCGACATCTCCGTATACAGTCGCCACAAATGCTACCGCACCATACATTCCAGCAAATTTCAAAAACGCATACATTTAGTCTTTGCCACCTACTACCCAATCGCCAAAACAACTATCCCACCACCATTCGAAGATACACTCTGTATGCAAGTCCTCGAAGGAAGGAAACTACACGACATTGCACCGATCGAATCTTCAACAAAGCTCCGCTCCCAACACAACAGGAAACGCAGCAGAGCGCGACGCACTACCGTTAGCACAAATCGAAAAAAACATATTGAAAACAAATACAACCGAGCCGCTGAAATGTTCTTCTCCAATTGGGACGTCTGGCAAGAGATGAAAGCCTTTATTAAATCCAAATGGCCACAGGCAGAATTTGAAAAATGCTCGTACAAAAGTATTGAATTGATTTATTTGCCGTTGGATAGAGTGTTTGATTGCCCACACAAAAAAGGATCGGGACCCAACGGTGCACACAAATCCAATCATTCGTGCCTGTGGATCAAGCCCAAAATTGGTGTCATGGATTGGAGGTGCCACGACTTGGAGTGCCAACGAAAAAATGTTTACAAAATTGTACCGTTCCCGTACAACTTGCAAAATAAATTGAGAGTCATATACACACACCGATTTCCTGTAAAAGTCATTATATAATCGACGCGTAAAGTGTTTTAACATATGTCTACGTATAGTATCGAATTAAAAAAATATGAACTAGGCAGGAGCCTAGATCCCATTTTTAAATTAATTAAAAATCGGTTGCTTGTATTAAGCGATAAAATGTATGAACAGTCGGGGGTGGGCCTTCGGACAAAACTAGAAACGTTCGACAAGGAAAAAAACGGAAAAAAAGTAACAACGGGATATAACATTAAAATTTTTAATTTTCCAGAGGAGTTTGATAGAGAAAATAAATTGAATACGATGAAATCCATAAATCGTACGTTAAAACACAATTTTAGAGCCATGCTTTTAGAGAAACAAAGTAATACATTCGAAGTAAAAAGGATGAAAATCGTATATATAAAATTTGAAAAAGTACCTGATACAAATAAAGACATTATTATAGATTATTTACGTAGCTATGCCCTTCACAAGGAATGGATTCAAAAAAACCAATTAAAAATTATAAAAGATAATCATGGTATGTATTTGCGTGGTACTATTAAACGTGTGAATGAAATAGTGACATTGTTAAAGGACGTCATTAAAAATCTTAATAAATCACTTGAACATTCGTATACCTTTGAAGAAAGAAATTTAAAAAAACGTAAAAGAAAAAAGTATACATTGGAACTTAAAGATGAAGAATTTGGTTATGAAGAAAAATACAACATACAGGTGTACAAAATTACGTATCAAAAGAGTGTTCCACTAAAATTATAACATTAGTTTTATTTTTCTTTTGGTTTTTCTGTGGCTTTATTTTCCAAAATCCTATCGTATTCCAATGCATCGTAGTAAGAATTTCCGAATTTTGGAAAATACAAGGATTTACCATGGTCCTTGTTGTACTTAATATGCGGGTCGTTCGGGTTGCTCAGCATCCCAAAATACCGTGTTAGAGCTAGATTCGCTTTTTGTGGTTGCACTGCTAATAGTATCGATCGGAGCATTTGATAGGGTAATACTTTGTATATATATACCAATTACGGTATACATGCGTAGGAATAGTATTTGGCATAATCCAAAAATGACAAGTAAAAAAAAATAAATAATGAATAAAGCGGTAGCTAACTAATATAAATACACAAAACATAGAAAGCAAAGTTAGAATTCCATGTATACATACATACAACAACAAAAGATGCAATCCTTATCGCTACTTGCCGCAACGAAAGACCAAGCAGTGAAAGCTGCCATACATTTAAATAATGTATTGGTAAAAGAATTCCCGTTTCCGCGAAATACGGATTTTATTTGGTTAAATTTTGAACCTAATTTAGCACCAACGAAGGAAAATGCACCAGCGTGGTGGAGTGCATGCACTCGAAAAAAAATGCCATATGTATATGTAGGCATACGACAAGAACACAATTGTTACACGGTCAGTGTTCGAGGTATCTATGTAGAAGCAGAGGCATGGCCACGTTTAAAGGGGCTCTTGAATGATTCGCTTACCTTTGATGGAATGGAGTCCAAACCTCCAACAACGCATTCCCAAGAATTATTTGATAAATACAACAAACATATGAAATCTGGTAACTATTCTCCCGAGGAGATACAGAAATTCTTAACCAACCCCAATCGAAAAGGGTTTGTCACCGATACAAGTGGGAACGTGCACACGTTTCGTATGGATAACATATGTGCATATTGCAATGCTGGCTATGGCAACAACAAACCCTTTCCGACCACTGGGAAAGGTTTATGTGGTAGGTGCAAGCAAGTCCAATATTGTTCCAGGGAATGCCAAAAAGCCGACTGGCCCACCCACAAGAAAACCTGCATGAAACAAAAAAAAAGGTACAAGAAAGAATTGAAGAAGTATGGGAAATCAACGAAAAAGGCAACCGTATTAAAATTCAAAGACAAAGAGGAATTTGAAGAATGGAAACGGGAGAACAACAACGACATTGAATTTGTCGAAGCGGTCAATATTCCTGTTACCGAAGAACAACGAGCGAGCATGCAAACGACAAAGCTTTCGCCTAAAATCAGTGAACAAGCGGTTAACATTATACAAGCAGCTGGATTATTTCCTGGAGCAACAGACGAAGCCATTGAAAGTTATGTGAAGGAGGTAGCGAAAGTACCTGCAAGTGAATTAAAGAAACAAGTAGAACAAAACAGAAAAACCGCAGCAAAAAAAAAAGCGGAGCCAGCTCGACAAGAGTGCCCAGTGCCACAGGAATATGTTGAAGCAGGAAATCTAATTGGAGCCATGGCTGGATTGAGTGTTGAGGATGGAGATTTTTTACATGCCTCTGAACAACTCAAGGAATTGGCCAATAACCCAAACAGAGTTGCTGAGCTTTTCGGTCACTGTGACACCACAGAAGAATTGCTAAGTACTGTTGCGGGTGTATTGGAAAAATCAAAAAAATAAGGGAATATAAAATTTAAACGTATAATATGAATATTATACAGTCTTGAATATACATTAATGAAAAAAGTTTATGCCAAAGCAGCTGTCAAGCACATGAACGATGAGGAAAAGGAGCAATTTGTAAGAAACGCGACAATGGGATTTATTGGGTTTACTACCGAAGACGATTTAGTTACATACATCACATTTAGAAATAATGGTAGAAGTATAGACGTACAAATTAGACTGTATCGTTCTGGATCCATGTCGTCTGGTTTATACTTAATTTCATTTGAAGCATCAACAAGGAACCTAGGTAAAAAAACATTGTTACGAAAAGGAATAGAGGAAAAAGATGCATTTTCAAACAATTGGATGTATGATTACACACCGAGAAGACGCACACTTTTTGAAAGATCCGTGGATTTGTTTCAAATAGTTACGGATGGTTGTCTTAAAGTCTTAAAAAAGTTTGATAAAGACGCAGACAATCCTTTTTTGGTCATGCAAGGGTATTTAGATGAGTACGGAAGTTTTAAAACAAAAGCGAAGCTAGCTCTATCACTACATTTTTAGAACTCGCTAATGCCCTTTTTTATCACCCACTAAGTCTACTCGCGTAATTTCCGACATTTCTACTTTCGTGTATCCTTTCGGTTCTCCATTGATTGCATACACAATACCTACTTCGTGTTTGCATGATTTCTCTTCCCCTCCGCAAAACCTAGTAAACAACCGCATCCCGTGCAACACCCCTTCTTTTTTAATTCCTGTGCTGATACTAAATGCCAAAAAATAAAAATACAAAAACCAACGTTTCAAGCCATTGCCCTCGCTATTGTCCGTCTTATCTTCCTTCATGAAATAAAACAAAGCAGCTAAGAAAATAAATATTGTAAACGCAACTAAATCCTCGATGTGATATTTGTCAGCTTTTTGTATCAATACAATAAAATGAATCATACCCACGACAGCAAGTACCATCGAATCGATCGCCAAATTGACTGCCAATAAACTCACAAAAACTAAAATAGGAACAAACACCGCGACGGTATTTGCTTCCAAACTAACATAAGAAATTAAATGCAACAGACCGTAGAGCGTAAAGTATTTATCTAAATTGGAAAAGTTTGCATTTTCGTAGCTAGAAATGCATTGGTGCTCGACATTGCAAGAGTCGGCAATCAAGTGGATAGCAAGAGTAGTGATGATTAGAGAGAGAAATTCGTATTTTCCGTGTACATAGCTTTCGTAAATAGGAACCAAGACGATGGCGTAGCTCAAAAAAATAATAACATTTTCAGAGTCATCGTTAATCAACGGGTAGAGGTTGAGAATGAATAGAGCAACCACAAAAAGTAAGAGGGCTATGTCAAATCCTTTCATTGTATAATTACGTTTTACATAAGTTATATACTCTCATGTGCTTGATTATCATCGTACAATCAGTGAATTAATCATTTTCTGCTGTGCTTCTATTATTTTGAATAACAATTCAAATCGCCCCTGGGTAACGTATATCGAAATATATTGCCTTTTCACCTCGTCATATTGCAACCTATGATTGTTATTTCTTACAAACTCACTCCGTTGAAGATTTTTTTGTTTCAATTGTTCAATTAACGTTTGTAGCTCGTCAACATGGGTATCCAATTGTTCTTTTTCGAATTTTTTTTTGTATATTATGTTTAGTTGCGACATTTTTTAAAACACTTATATACGTATACAATACCACTAGTAAATGTTAAGGTTTTTAGAAATCGCTTCGCTACTCCTTATACTCGGCCTGATTCCCCAATTGGGGCTAGCTGGTTACCACTGCCGAACACCCACAGACTGCACCATCACGTGCTCCAACTATTCCCCTAATCAATTACGTAGTCTATCAGGTACCGATTGGATTACCGTGCCGTACGACACAGGTGCCTGTTATTTTCATAATACAAAAACGAGAGAGGACACGGGATCGCTGCCTGGCCAAAAATTGCGCCGTGTGAAGCCAATACACTAATAGTCGTCCATCACAATGGCATCTTCTATCGTCATATCTTCGTACGCGGATGCTAAACTTCGCTCGCTATCGTAGGATACTTCGAGGGCATCGGGAATAGGCACCACTTTAGCTGTTTTTACACAATGGTTCGACAGGATGTCGTACAACGTTAGCATCGACGATCCCACTATACAACACACAGTAGCAACCAGCGCAATGTATAAAAAAATAATCAAGGCATTACTTATCATTGCCTATATAATACACAAGTTGGTTATATAAACAAAAACACCGTGAGCCATGCTACTCTACAACTTACACATAGCGGCTTTCCTTATTCATTTAGTGAGTTTTGCACTGTCGCTCTTCACGCACATTAAAGACGCTGACGTGGATATTTTGGTTGCCAAACATATTTACAAAACAAATGAACTAGGCATCACCACCACCGACACACTCACCACCCTAAACGCCAATTCGTGGGTTTCCATCAACGAAGGACTGACCTGCTTCTCCCACGCCATCGCCTTGTATCTCTTGTACGGCAAAGAACCGTGTGAAGAAGTAAATAAGTTAGAGCACGGCAGGCGCACCGTTGAATATTCATTCACGGCGGGAATCTTAGCGGTTGCACTCGTATTGAGTGTCGGTTCCATCTTTTTACAAGATTTAATTTTTATCTTAGGTATCAACCTCGTCATACAAGGGTTGGGATGGTTGATCCATGTCTTTGATGGGATGCACAAACAACAAATCAATTTCATGTACATGGGTGCCTTTCTGCTTCTTGCATTAGAAATTGTATACGTGCTGCTCCAAACCTACAATATTGCTCATCCTGACGACTTTGATCTAGGATTTTACCAAGCCATGGGTATTATTTTTGGTGTCCTCTATATTAGTTTTGGACTAGTCAAATTCCTCGTAAAGAATAGAGACATACAAGACGAGATGTACGTAATCATGAGCGTATCGACAAAAGTTATCCTCAGCTGGATCATCATTGCGAACACGCATCAAGGCTTTATCGATTTGTTTGACATGGTGCCAGTTGGAGTGCATGACTTAGATTGGAGAGCGATTGAACTTTACCTTACAATTATTTTATTGATTGTGATGGTGGGTGGACTGTTTTATGTATACACCCGAGAACGTAAAAAATGCGATTACAAAACAGTAGCAATTGCAACATATGTAGGAACGCCAAATTCTAAAAACGTAAGATACGATCTTTAAACAATTTTAAACTTTACTCGCTTGCCACGCAGTGTTGCTTTTCTAGGCAACACTACATTTTCCACCAACGTACAATTATCCAATTGTCTCTGGATTTTCTCGTACATTAAATCGTACTTATCCTTTTTCTTGCGCATGGCATAGACTTGATTGTAGCATGGGGACCAGACCCCTGCGCCAACTTCCACCCAAATTAAACAATTTGCATTGTCGTACAACACTTGCAACGGGTAGTAGATGCAACGACGCTCGTCTACTTGTACCACATCTGCATCCCCAACCTCGTAGATAATATCGGAATCGCAATCAATCCCAAAATCACGCTTCCATTGCTCGTGGCTTTCCGAAATGCGTTTTTCCCAGCGGTCCGAAGTGATTGACGGACTTTTGAACAACATTGCATGTTCCGCATCGCGCCAATGAAAATAGCGACCGATATAATTATAATCCATTAAATGGCGATCCAATTTTGTATCAAATAACATGGTGAAAATTTTAAAACACTAAAATGCTTAGAGTAGTATGGTTAGCTGTTATACTAGCATTAGGTTTCCTACCATTATCCAATCGTCTCTTGATTTTCTCGATCGTACCTATCCTTTTTCTTGTTCATGGCATAGACTAACTTGGGTTCATGTCGACATGGTGCCCAGATGCCTACACCAACTTCCACCCACATAAAAAAACTTCCCTTGTCGTACAATACTCGCAACGGGTAGTAGATGCAACAACTTTGCCAAAATTGTACCAAAAAAACATCCCCAACCTCGTAGATGATATCGGAATCGCAATCAATCCCTTGCTCGTGGCTTCCCGAAATACGTTTTTCCCAGCGTTCCGAAGTGATTAACGGACGTTTGAAGAAGGTTGCATGTTCCGCATCGCGCCAATGAAAATAGTGACCAATATAATTGTAATCCATTACTTGGTGATCCAATTTTGTATTGAATAACATGGTGAAAATTTTAAAACACTAAGTGTATTAAAATGCTTCGAGTAGTATGGTTAGCTGTTATACTAGCATTAGGTTTCCTATGTTTTTTTATACTCTATTTGTCTTGTATTGTCTGTGCAATTTACCTTAACATGTGTCTCGAACAGGTGGACTTTGACGAACCCTGGCAACAGCTACGCGAACATATACAAAAACGAAAACGGGTCCACTGTGTGCTTGTCCATCCAGTACCCAACGCCGTCTCCGTCGAAAGACGAGATCAAGTACCATATGCAATCGACTCCATTAATGTTACCGACGCCATAATCGTGTAAAGTGTTTTAAAATGTTGCTACTACTCTACGCGATTTTCTTTTTTACCATGATAGCTTGCTTCTTGTTTCACATAGAAGAGCACGAACCTATCTTTCCGTAGTATATATGTGGCAAGTTGCATGTTATAAATGGGGAATCAAACATCGAAAAAGGAAGAAAAAGTTGCAATACCAAAGCGTGACGAAACATACCTTCCAACCAGTACGAAAAAAACGGTGCTGGCACCCAAAAAACTTCCAGAAGCTCAACCATCGAAAAAAACGGTGCTGGCACCCCAAAACCTTCCACAACCTTACGACAGGGGTATTAGAACGATAGACGAGGCAGAAACCGAAGCCTTACTTGACAGATTAGCAAAAAGCCGAGGGGCTGACCGACCTTGGCCATCGAGAACGCTTCCGTTAATAACGGCAGCTGAAAGAGGGTCAATGAAGGATATCGAAAAATTGATTTCGGAAGGCGCCGACGTGAATCAACTTGGTTGGGATATTATGCGTCTATCGCGGGTTACACCTTTAATGATGGCTATAAAAATAGGATTAAATAAAGAAGAAAAAATTCCATACTTACTTGAACATGGTGCAGATCCGAACATAGAAGATTCAAACGGATTAAACGCGTTGCATTATGCAGCAGCGTATATGCCAACTAATATGGATGATTATACTAAAATGTTAGTGGAGCGTATGTCTATTGATAGCATTAATAAAAAGGGGGACCAAATAATAATGATGGGCCAAATAATAAAAAATGTAACGCCCTTAGATATATTTTACGTAAGACGTACAAAAGGTTTGATTGATTTCATACGTTCAAAAGGTGGAAAAGCAAATTGGTATGATGAAAATGGGAATGGAGTAGGCGAAGGTAATGGTGATTTAAATGCTGATAATTTACCAAGTTTTCAACGCGAAACAAGCATGAAGTTTTGAGTAAACGTCTAGAAGTGTTCGAGAACGTGCGTACGATAAAAAATAATTCTTTTAAATCAGGTATATATTAAATTAGCGTACATCATTAACACCAAAAACGCAATACTAAAACCATACTATGCAAATATTCGTCAAGAGTACGTAAATCCTACTAATTATCTATCCTATCTATATTTCGTTCATTACTAACTATTACTATAGCATTAACAGGTAAAACAATCACACTCGACGTCGGTAAGTCACCATCATTTAAATCATCTACATCATTACCATTACTAACCTAAATATAGAACCGAGCGATACTATTGAAAATGTGAAGCAAAAAATTCAGGATAGTAAGTATTTTGTAGTCTAAGATACCCTATTTACACTTTCTAACCAACATATTTTTAGAGGAGGGAATTCCACCAGACCAACAACGGCTTATATTTGCTGGCAAACAATTGGAAGATGGTAGATCCTTAAGCGATTACAATATTCAAAAGGAAGCAACATTACATCTCGTGTTACGTTTAAGGGGCGGAGTTACAATAATACAATAATTCCAATTTTATAAATAATAAGTTAAATATGATAAAATATCCATTCTTTTATTAACGCTTGTTTATCTTCCTCTTTGTATTTGTCGCTTTTTAACAAATTATGTATTCCCCACATTGGCTGAAGATTTTTGTACCAAAAACAGACTCTCTGATGTAGTGGTTTGGATAAATCAAAAGCAGCGCATGGAACTCGATGATCCATGTGCCACCCAGTTTTTCCATGATTTGTTAGTGTCATATATTCATCAAACTGTCTTCCAAAATGACATTGCAACTGTAAAACGCTACACCCGAGCAATTCCATAGTGCTTGCATTTTTTTTACACCCTTTGAGTGCCCCAAGCAAGCGTCCGCGTAGAGTACACTTCATTTTATATGCGGGATTCTTTTTTCGTTCTTGTCGCTGCCATTTTGTGATTCTTTTCCCTTCTCTTTTCTTGTTTATTGGTTTATTTCTCCATTCCTCACTACGCTTATCCCATGTTAACTTATGCTTTGTATAATTTATCACATTTTGCTTTTTCATACAAGGCTTGCATTGAGTTTGTTTTCCATCTCTTTTACGTTTATTATTGTAAAATTGTGTCAAATCAAGCGTCTTTTTACACCCGCCGCAAAATTTAGACATAACACTTAAAATGTAAATAATTTGTAATTTATATAGATAACACTTATATAGATACACTCGTTTTACGTTTCTCTTGTTCATCTTTCAGTTCAACATAATATTGAAGCAAATTGTTGGTATTCTCGTTGGTTTTATTAATGAACAGAATAATACATAGTCCAATTATCATCATACCGACGAGGATAACCAATATGCAAGCAACTTCCAAGAGGATCCATGCTTGCTGTTCCTTCATGGTTTCTGCCAATGTTGTTATCTCTCTCAAGTTTTCGTAATCCATCATGTTTTATGTTATAGAATCTGCTTTATTTATACCAACTCATATCAATATCCTCCGCAACCGCCCACATTTTTCCGTCCTTTTTGGCAGCACTGTAAATATGCTTGATACCATCAATCTCGGTAATGTAGTAATTAAATTTACAATCGGGTGGTTGGACACATGTCATCGTTGTCCATTTTATATTGTTGTGTTGTAGAATCCATTTAATCCATTCTCCTGTATTTACACCTTCCCATAATTTATGGACGTGTCGCTTTTCAACATCTTCGCAAACAGCGGCGTGTGGCACATCTGCCAACGTTATGATTGCGTCGTAATCGGTAGTAAAGGTCGTCATTGCAGCTTTTTAAAACACTTAAAAGAAAAAATGTAAAATTGCACCTACAATGATTAAACTTGGTGCAAAAATATACCCTTGCCATACAAAGATCAGACCGTATGCACCTACTAATCCCACAAGTATTGGAATCACCGAAAATCCCCAAATCACCAAAAGTCCCCTGCTGTCACCATTATAAGTTTGCAATATGAGCAGACCAAAAAACAAAGGTATTAAAATATGCACAATAATGGTTACTGCTATAACTGTGCCTATAATCGTATTTTCATCTCTTTCTCCCAAACACCATAATAATTGCGCTAAAAAAGTAGCAGCGGAGGCCACGTAAAAGGATGCACCCACCCAAATAAGCACGGTTCCTACATTAACAAACGCAGCAGGGACCGATAACGCACTATAACCTCCAAGATTCGTATATAAAATGTAATATAAAAAAGTAAATACACCAACCAAAATGTACACCGTAATCGCCAAGCCTGCACTTTGCCCCCAAATAAAGGTTCCCATGGTCAAGAAACTCATCGTAATCAATTCACCTAATGTAAAAACTTCTTTCATTCCAACTCCCAACGAGAAATGCACATCTTTGCCTTCAAAGTCAGGCTCTGGGGGTGGCGTCAAAACGACGTAATACATTGCCGATTCAGGCCACGTCGCTTTGCACCCTCCTAACGGCCAGTACAAACCAACCCCAAACGGTTCAAACTCCGCATATTCGCAAGCATCGCCGTGAATGATTAGCGGTGTCATTTCCAATTCGGGTATACCTGTAGTTGCAGCGATTTGATCTTGTACGTTTTGCGGCAAATCCGTGATGGCTTTGGTGACGTTGCTCTGGCAAACCCCATGCGTCCAACCATACCATTGCCCATTGCAGCTGACCGTGGTCAAATTGGGTCCAAAAATACCGACATCGTAATTGTTTGGAACTTTGTTTCGTTGCAACGAGATTGTCATTTCTTCACCCTTGACGCCTTCCATTTTCAGCCAGACTAATTCGGTTAAATCGCCGTAGACTCCCCATGATTTTTTGGTGACATCTTTGATTTCAAAGGCGCCGCTAGGCACTTTCTCTGGACGTCCGCTTGCTATCGGGAAAATAGGGACGTGGGCAGTTGCTAGATGGATAAGACAAAAGAGGAAGAGTACACGAATCATTTGTATATATAAATTACCTACAGTATTATATAGTATAAATGAGACGCGATATTCAGTCAATGTAAAAATAAAACCTTATTCCTGCAACGAGCACAACATTAGCTTATTCGGATTGATGTAGTAGATGTGAATAGCATCGCGAATCCCAGCACTAATATGGTTACGATACGAGGTAAAATGCGTTTTATTGATTGAAAAATTGTCTAAGCAATTGGCTTCAGGAAGGATAACGTCTAAAAAGTAATCTTTGGCAATGACGTCAAAGTCATTGATGCGCAATCCGCCTCGCATCATGAATAAAACGGCAGTGCAAAACGCATCGCCGACGTGTTGTTGCGTGTTGTAGGTCGTGAAATTGGTCAACGTCTTCAGTTTCAAATAGAACTCGCATACGCGATCCGTGTAAAAATTAATAATTAGATCTTGTGTTTCCTTTTCTGGTAAAATGTATTTTTTGGATATTTTTTTCTTGATAATG
>MDTC01139624.1_pt1 | contig 12063 bp, 4 predicted proteins | sample 811181 | NCBI WGS metagenome assembly MDTC01 (sample SAMN05326644, study PRJNA326480) | marine metagenome | isolation source: seawater | place: Pacific Ocean: North | collected 2011
CCCGCCCAACTATATGTCTGCGAATTTAGGTCAGAATCAATTGTAGTCATCGTATTAGCACCAGCATCCTGGGCCGCAACAGTCAGAGTAAGGTTATCAATACCGGCAGTAGCGGAGTTGGTTCCTAGCAAATAACTATCAACAGTCTTAATAGTCTCTGTAAAGCTCATTGTATCTGAGGTCACAACCGTATGCGATCCTCCGCTTAGATTGAAGGTGATACTATGCCCGATGTTATAGGTTATAGATCCAGTAGTATGAAGGCCTGTTGCAGCCATATTAATTCCAGTGACATTACCAGAAAAAGCACCGGTGTAACTATAACCGCTGTCAAAAACAGGAACAAGAGTGACGTAGCCATCCCCATTTCTGGGATTTCTCCATTGATCGAAAGTCGCTATATCTAAATTAAATCCACCATCTTCATCAGCTGTCCGAGTTAAAACCCCGCCGCTTACATCGATAGTATACTCGTATATTGGTCCGGCATTAACCAACAGATCCTGGTCAGCCTGTCCTGATTTAACCCCGTTACTATTACTATCTGTAATAGTATAGCTAGCCGCTAACAGAGTCTCAGCCTTGTATAAGGTAGCAAGCACCGAAGCAACACCCGATGATCCCCAGTTGATAGTTGTAAACGCTGGTGCTGTGCCATCCGGGGCACTACCCGGGCCGGCAAATGTGAAAGTTAGGCTATTCAAAGATGCTTGTGCATCTTGTATAGGGTTATTTGCCTTATCTAGAGCCGTCAAGGTTAGGGCCATTGGATTGCCGGCAGTTACTACCCCACCCGTAAGCGATATCGTGTATCTATCAACCGTGTCTTTTGATGTTACAAAACTGAATCTAGTCGAATAGCTTTCATCTGTGGGCAAAGTTCCACCCGTTATGCTAAAAAAGTGATTACCCCCAACGTCATAAGCAACGTTACTGGCAGAATCATATCCAGATGACAAATCTAATCCGATGATAGCTGAATTAAGAGCAGAATCTGCACTACCGCCACCAGTTTTTAATAATTCTAGACCTATACTAGAATCCGGACCAGAGGCAACCCTATTACCCCACTGATCTCTCAGGTAGGTATGAACATTAAATGTCTGGGAAAGATCTGCATAAGCTTGCTTATTACTCACACTCGGAGATGGCGTGCCATCAGCTATAGCTGCGGAACTTGTCACATAGTGATGAGCAGGACCTGGCGCAGTTGTAAAATATTCGTAACCGCTATACGAAACTCCACTACTCCAAATCACACTAAAATTCTTTGTTCCCGTCGAATAGGTACTATAAATAGTTCCGGCGTCATCGATGGTATAAACGCCGCCTGAAAAGGATACAACCTCAGCAGAGTTGCTAAGGATTCTCGAGTTTCCTTCGGCGTTGCTATCGACATCATTGATAGCAAACTGCAGAGGTGTAGCGCCACTATCGAAATCCAGAACCGAATATGAATCTTGATCTTGGGCTGTGACTGTTACATTAAAGGACTGCCCCGCAGTAAGTACTGTTGGTACTATACATGGACTCGACCCAACACAAGCAACAACATCAAATGTATATAGAGATCCATGAACAACCTGAGGATTTACCGAAACACTGGGAAAACCGTTATCAGGTGCAAATGTTAAAGTCCCTGGACTAGCCACACTCAAACCAGGCGATGGATCCCAGACAGTAGCGTTAGCCGAAGTGGTAGCGGATAGATCACTATCTAAGACAATCACACCATCACCAGTCCAGCTACCATTAAGTGCCCCTGCAAAATTGCCCTCATCATCTGTCCCTACACCATTAAAGGTATAAGGACTATCAGCAGGCACAGTAATAGTCGTGCCACTGATCACAGAAGCAGCGGCTGTAGAAGCGTCCCTAATTTCCGCCCTTTTCGGCGTACCTGCTATCATGTTGACGAGTTTAGATGTCTCATTAGTGGTTAGAGATATTCCAGTAATAGTCGCCTTTACTCTTGCTGTCCCGCTATCATTTAGATTTGGTGTTCGCAAAATGTTTTCAGAAGTATAAACTCCTGCCACAAAACCAACACCACTGCTTCCTTCGCCTTGCGGAGGATTACCAAGAGGGGAATTCGTCTGGGTACCTTCAAAATCGATTTCTACCGTATAGGTACTACTTGCGTGGGTTGTCACAATATTACTATATTGGTCCAAAAGATCTATTCTGTAATTATAATTCTGATCAGCCCTAACCAAGGACCCATTATTCAAAGTAATATTTATCGATTCTGGATTACCCGGAAGTACTCTAAACCTCGCCTGGCCTTCGCTAATTGCGGTACCTCCAGTCGGGGTAAAAGTTAATACTGTATCCGCAACAGTTAACTGATTGTTAAAAGAAATACTGCTGGTATCACTGGGCTGAGTCGGAGTGATCGAAGCATTCATAACCGAACTTGTGGTTGTCCAGTTTCCAGAAACCAGGCCTTTATCATTACACCCGGCATCGTGAATATGTGCATATACTGTTGTGCTGCCATCATCTACATTTGCTGTATCGCACATATAGTGTAAAGTTGAAGGGCTATGGCGGTAATCGTAACCGCAAGCGAAGGATCCAGTATCACCAGCGTCGTGGCTATAGTGAATATGATGATCATCTCCCGTTGCTATCGTCACTTGGTCCGAAGGCATGTGACCAGCATCACCAGAAGAAGTTATCCCTGGAAAACTGCCATTCGTCGGCATTGATAACTCAATAGTGGGTACTACTGCAGTCCCATCATAAAGACAAAGCCCTGAATTAAGAGGGAAAACCACTTCTCCTGTTATCTCGTCATAAATGATGGATCCACTCCAACGACTCCATTGGTTACCATTGTCCCATGGAGTATCGTCATCACCAGGGACATCAAAAAATGGTCGTCGCCTGACATTTACCCCACTCGTGGCATTTTTTATGGTCAAGTCGATATTTGACATTGAGGCTGGAAAGTCAGCTTCCGTAATTAGGTTATGATCTTGATCGTGGAGATACACCTTAAAGGTGAAACAAAATCCGGGCGACTCTGTACCATTATTCTCTGTTTCAAAACGTGCATGATGCACAGCACCATTATCCACGGTAATTGTCGGTGAGACACCCGTCACGTATGTAGCATTACTCGCTGATATAGTGCCAGTAGCGACCAGAACTGGATCAAAAGTAATCGCATTTACATTCGCCGCACTGCCCAATTCAGAGGCTTGAAATCCAGAAGTACTAAAGTCAGTACCCAGAGCTGGAGCATCAGATACATAATTACCACCCTCATCAACAATAGCTGCACCTATATCCATTGTATCATCAGCGGTGATAATTAAATCTGCGGCGACAAGGTTATCTAATATCTGTCGCGACGCTCCTGGACCGCCCAAACCATTCGCTAACTTTATTTTACGATTTGCTGTCCCCACTTCACCTGTAATAATTACCGCAGCTGTTTCTGAAATCTCACCACTGCTGTCAGTCACGGTGCCAAAGGACACCGAGGTGATATCGGCAATCCAGTAATCGCTTGCAAGGTCACAAACTCCTTCTACAAATAGACAGTCTATAGATCCAGCCGGTAGGCTTGGCAAATCACCTGCCCAGGAAGCATTCCCTGAAAATGTAAATTCAAGTGGCTTAATACCAGTATAAGTAGTAGCCACAAATCCAGCATTATCAAGGGCTTGAACTCGGATGTGAAACCTTTGCCCCCCCATCTGGTGATTACCAGAACTTTCGTCACATTGAGTTAGGTTCCAAGAACAACCCCAAGCTGCAGCGCAAGTACCAGACGAGGTGTTTACCGAACAGTTATTAGTAGTCAACATCTCCATTCTAACCGCTGCACTAGAGGTCACAGTAATAGTATCGGTTTCAACACTAGCGATACCAGCTATTAAAGGCTCGACTTGCAGTGTACCGGTTCCAGTTACGGTCGGAGCAACAACAGAAAGAGAACCGGTAGGTGGACTTACCACTCCTCCTACAGCAATAACCCCAGTACCTAAAAAGTTCGCTAACAGATCAGTAGAGAAGTTGCCAAGAGAATCATATCCAGCAGGATAAAAGACACGGCTAGAAGCTATAGGTATTGTCATGGGGGCAGCATACTGACTTCCCCCACCAGAGGGGGCATCCCGTAAAACCAATGTCGCCGGCTCGCCAGGCATGATAATCAAAGGTTCAGACTCGCCGAAAACCACCGTTCCTCCAGCAACATTACTCGTACCTTGAGCCACTATCTTTGGTTGATCTCCAATATTGACAGCTTGCAGGAATCCTTCTGATAAACTAGAAATAATAAATTCAGGCTGACCAGAAGCTGGATAAGGCTGATTAGAAGGTGTAAAATTTACATCTTCCGTTAGAGATACCAGGGAGGCTATACCATTCGGACTAGCTCCCGCTCCAGTCAAAGAAAAAGTAATTGCCTGGGTTTCATCTAGATAACGACACCAATTACCGTACTGATCAAGGGCAGCCACAAAGACCTTAAAAGGCACAGTAGCAACCTCAGTACCCGAATGCTCAGAATATAGCCTATAACTAACAGGAAATCCGGGTTTTACTTCATAGGTGACCGTCAAATCGAAATCACCGTTTGTTATTTTTAAAGAACCCTTACCAGATTTACTCACCGCCAAGGTTTGTTGAGCCTCGACAAAACCAGTTGCTATCTGATCCGACAAAGGGCCACTGAGGACTGACCATGTTGACGATGATGAAGCGATAAAATTACCTCCGCCATCCACAACGCCAACCCAATAGTCAATTGCAGCAAGGTCTGCATCCATTTCTAAGCATACCTTGCTCAAATCAAGTGGACAGGTATCAGCATTCGCCAATGGGTTCTTCAGTGGGTCCTCATTAAAAATCAGCAAACCGCCAGCATCGCCACCTTCCACCTCCAGGGAAGCTGATGTCCCCTGGATCTCTTTCGCTACATCCTCAATTGTAACATTGACTATTCCCTTAGTATTTAGGGTTGTCGTCTGTAAATTACAAACACCTTTGATGAATACACAGCCGACTTCACCTTCCTGGTAAATGCTCTCAGATCCAGATATAGGAATAAACCATGTTAATCGCAGAATCCTCTCAATAGTAGGCAAGCCAACAGCCGTTTCACCTTCCACTTGAATCGAAACCGTGGGAAAAAATATGGTACCCGATTTCATAGGCAATTGGGTATTCGCACTGAAACTATAGATCCGTGAGTTACCACCAAAAGCTTTCGTAGATAAAACTGCATGAGCGACTACACCAGGAATTCCATCGCCACCAAAAATACGCATAGCAACAACAATATTCTTTTCAAAAGCCGATGAAGAATCGATCAGGACCCTCGCAAGCCCCATTTTATCGCTTGCTGCGGAGCATTCAATAATCTGACCTAAAGCTTTATCCTGACTTCGAGAGTTACATTTATAATCTTTTCTAATGTTATCTGTTTCACCGGTTATTAGATTCTTATCGACGATGGCATCTTCGCCCAGATCTACTAGTTTAAAGTATACTTTAGCACCCTCAAAAGGCTTCCCTTCAACATCAGTGACGCTAAAAATCACCTCTTCATAACGAGTACCAGGAGCCACAATCTGGTCCGAACCACTGGTTGCAACAGCCTTGAGGCCCAACTCCGCATCATCTAAAACTGCAACCCCACCACCGATATTGCCAAGACCGCAGCCGTTTACCATAAAAGATAAAATTATTAGCAGAAAAGCCGGGAGAATTGCGACTCTATTTACCCGCTTTGACTCATGAAAATTCCACTGCTGCTTTCTCAAGCCCATGCACTCCCCCTTATAAATCACCTCGGATCTGCCAGGCCTAACTTTAGATAATTCGGACCATCAGGATTAACATCAATAAAGACAGTACAGTACAATAAACAACACCCAGATTTTCTGGGGAACGCCAAAGGGTATTATCAGTGTTTCTTTGTCACTTTTTCTTTATCTGCTGCTAATGTGTTTGCCATTTGTCAAATGCAGTGCTCAAAATTAGTAAATAGAAAGATCTCCAGGTATAAATTCAGCTATCAGCAAGGTCCAGTGATTATAAAATCGACAATTATGGGCTTTTGACTAGGAGAACATCATCAATCAGCAGAAGATCGCAGGTTTTTTTCGTAGCTTAGCTTGAATTAGAGTTGGCCTTATTTTTGCAAAACTCTGCTTGCAGCTTCTGGCTGCTGCTCTGTCTGATTTGTTGTTGTTATTTGCTGATTCTGAGGTTCATCGTGAAAAAGACCCTGCCAATAGTAGTCGCACTACTTATTCTCCCCACATCTTGTACTGAAAAAAATTTCACTACAAGAAAGGCTTCTAAAGATAAGAAAGCTGAAAATAAATCGAGCATCGATCCCAATAGCCCTATAGATCTTGGGAAGAATGCGGATAATGATCAACCAGATAGCTTTGATGGTGTCATACCGCAGGGCGGAAATGTCGGCACCAATCATCGCGACTTCGTCCTAGACTGCGAATTCGGTCAGGGTGCTATTATCGAAGTAGGCGATGTACCAGGCGGTGAAGCATACCTAGGAGCCCCTAACAACCAAGGTAAGGGCATTACTCAAGACGCCAAAGACGACCAAACAAGCGGTGGCCCGACAAAGCAGAATCCAAAGGGCGGTAAAAACCCAGCGCCGGGACCTGGGCCCCGCAACGACAATGTGGGACCTACTGAAGACTATGATGTCAGCACTAACACAGATATTCCCGAAGGTTTCGATACTGACAACCCCGAAGGCTACGAAGATAGTAGCGACGACACCCCACCTGGGCCAATTTTTGAAGAACCGCCAATAGATAGAACAGACTCTTACTTCACCGCTTCCGTTACCGGAAGATTCTGCCCCGGAACACAAGAAAAAAGGCTTAAGGAAGCAATAAAAATTGTATTCTTAGTCGACTTTTCAGGCAGCATGGGACGCCACAGACCTATGCGTGAATATTATCAGAGTCTTGGTTTGTCGGTTCCTGAGATGGTTAGTACCGAAGATGCAGATGGCAACGATCCATGGGGTCTCTATAATACCTCAACGGGTCAGAGAGAGACCTGTGGGCGTTTCGAGGCTGCCAACCGCATTTTATCTGCCTACGCCCAGCATGAAAATGTTGAAGTAGCAGTGATTCCTTTTGCAAGTAATGTCATAACTAACGCCAACTATGTTAGGCCTCTTAGCCCGTTGGGCGGGAATCCAATGCCGATTCAATCTTTCTGTAGCTATATTCAAGCCGAGAACCACCCAGACTATCCACCTAGCACAGGCGCAATACCAGCTATCACCGGTTTAGACCTCAATGCACGCCAGGATATGACAAACTACCAAGCAGCTTTCCAAAGAGCTCAACAAGAACTTAGCCGCCAGTATGGACGAAAATTAGTATATTTTATAACAGATGGCCAACCAACAATTACAAATGCAGGCTTCAACCCCGACTTAGATCAGACCGCAGCCGCAAGTATCGCTGCCGGTCAAGCTCTCAGGGACATGCCAAACCTCGACCTCCACGCTGTTGTACTTGGGATTCAAAACCCCAAAACTACAGAAATTTTTGAGGCCATCACCAAGAGTCCTGACTTTATCCATAGCGTAGAAAGCGTAACAGACTTTATATACTACCCAAAGGACTATCCACTCGGTGAGTTCGATATAAGTCTGAATACACAAACCGCTGCCGCAAATTTATGGGTAAAACCCTATGAACCCCAAAACCTGAACCTTGTCAGGTTTGATAAAATTAACTCAGTGAACGAATGGGAGTGGCAGACGCAAAAGTTCACACTGCTAGGGATTCCAGGCCAATCGGTGGATAACTTAGTCAGAGTATCCGCCCAGGACGAGTTCGGATTTACCCTAGAATCAGAGGTGATTATCCGTTATTACCGACCAACCAACTAGCGCTTCCTTTCGCAGCACACCAGCCCTTGCTTCAAACAGCCGATCCTGTTAAGGTGCCGGCATCGTAGGCATCGTGGTTAGGCCGTTATGACGCAAAAGATCACTGTAATTCTAGTTGGACATGGCTCAAGGCGGGCGACCTCAGAAAAAGAGTTTCTGCGGCTTTTCAAACAGATAAAAGCAGATATGACTGGAAGCGGTTACCACATACTCCATGGCTTTATCGAGCTACAAAAACCTTCGGTTGATGATGCGCTCAATGAGGCATGCCATATAGGTAACCCTGTTCATATCATTCCGATCAGCCTTTTTTCTTCTACTCACGTGAAAAATGACCTACCTGTTATGGTGGCGCGCGCCAAGCGGAAGTTCAATACAGTGAAAATAACCGCTAAAATGGGAATCGGATCCCATCCATTCTTCGTCGGTTTGTGTAAAAAGCGGCTGGAACCGCTAGTCAACAACGAAAAACTGCCTGAAACGGCCATTCTCATGGTAGGCAGGGGCTCAAGCGACCCAGAAGCCAATGGCGAATTTGTAAAACTCAGCAGGCTGGTATCCGAAAAAACTGGATTATACAATTTGATCACCTGCTTTACAGGTATATCTCAACCAGATATTGCTACAGGCTTGCTGCAGGCTGCCCGAAGTCGCCCCAAAAACTTAGTTATTTTACCTTATCTAATCTTCACCGGTGTCCTGCTGGAGCGGCTTAAAGAAGAGGTTGCAAAATTTGCCAAGGAGTACCCCTGGATTAAGGTAAGCATGGCTCAGCACCTGGGCGCCGATAACTCCATGGCTGACTATGTTGCAGCGGCTATCAAAGAGGATTGCCCACTGCCTTGCCTCAGTTGCCGTTATCGCACCGATGCCGCCAAAGTTGAGCAAAATACCGAGGGTTTAAAAGCACTCCTCTACAGCGTCAGGCACAGCCTGACTCACCAAGATGCAAAACCGCACGAACACGCACACCCGCCACTTACGAAGCATGTTCTAGTCTGCACCAACGCCGACTGCGCAGACAGAGGGAGTCTCGGGGTTATGACTCGATTACGCCGCCTCATTAAAAGGTATGGCCGATATCGTGAAATTAAAGTCACGCGGACACTTTGTATGGGACGGTGTGGCGAAGGGCCCACAGTAGCAGTTTACCCTGATGGAATTTGGTATAGAGATGTTACACTAGAGGATTGCGAACCACTTGTTCTTGACCATCTAATAGGTGGTAAGCTATATGCAAAGCGTGTTGATCAAATCATGCAATAGGAGAATAAAGCCATGGCCTGTAAAGAATTCGCAGCAATGCGACTCAGCCTGATGAGCGTCATTGGCATCAATGATGAAGCCGCCAAGAAACACGACCTTGACGAGTTAGGGGAAGTCTCGGAGGGGCCACTGCATAGGCTATCAAAATGTGAAAATTTGTCGGAGATTGTGACCAATTATGAAGAGGCAATGACGGCCCTTGAAGAGAAAGTTGCAAAAATGGACCAAAAGGACCCAAAACGCCCTTACTACCAGACACTCCTAGTGGCCAACAAGAAAGTCGAGGGGGAGCTTGATAGACTTATGGCACAAGTCAAAGGATTTTATACTGATTTAGACGAAGTGCATGATTACATTCATGAGATCTACCCCACTTGAAGCACCTCGATGTTCTCACTACATCATAGTCACTCCAGCAACCAACCTAGCTAGGCTACTCAACACCTCGAATATTCTTGAGGATTATGAGTCTATGGGCCGTCGTAGGGTTCCGATCTATCTTCTGCAAACGGTTCTTCAGCATTATCAAGGCCTCTAACACTAGCCCATTGCCCATCAGCAGCAACATAAGTGATAAGGGCTTGCTGCATCACTTTTGCTATATTTTCTAAACTACTGCCAAACAATCGAATCCTACTATGGTAACTAGAACTCTTCGGTTCGGCTATAATCTGGTTTTTTACACCGAGCGAGTTTTGGGAAATCTTAATGTCTTCAGGATCTGGTAATTTCTCACCTGAAGCATTTTGTAAGCGCAAGCCAAATATCCCCTCTGGTTTCTCAGGGGTGGGCTTTTGAATCTCGTACAAGTGCAAATAAGCACCAGCTATATTTTCAGGTAAAGAAGCTTCATCACCATCCTCGATGTCCGCATCATCACTCGATGCGCTTGTGGCATCTGAAATAGAAGCGCCTTGAGCCTTTATTTCGGCGTCACTCACAACATTGTCGGCCCCTACCATATTATCACCGCTGGTATCAGCATTAACCGATTTGCTTTTCTTTTCATTTTTTCCCGAAATTTTCCGAACACTTTCGCCTGGACTAAAACCAGAACTGGAACAAGAAAGACAGAGAAGTGGGACTAACATTACTAATAACAGGTTCACAACAAACCTCCCGATTACAACTTCGTAGGCTTATTATCGGTCTTTTTTATTAAAACTTTAAAAAAAAGTATTTTATCAATATTTACAGATATCTAGTTTCGCAATTAACTTCGCTCACAGCTGTTTGCTACGTAAAAAAATGCCTCTGGATACTATTTTTCTAATAGGAGAGTGAAAAAATCCGACAAACGAATCATGGGTCTTAAATTAAAAAAAATACCTTTAACTTACGTGAGTTCGATATTTGCATTAGCAGGTATTATATGGATGGCCACTGTTCTTACCATAGCGAAGATACCAAATACTCAACGAATGTCATCGCGTCTTGATGCAGATGTTTTATTTAATATCCGAGAAAATCTTCATCAGCAGCCACCAGTAGATCCGAAGCTCAAGATATTTGTCATGGATGATAATACCGTTGCTTGGAACGACTATAACCCAGAAATCACCACCAAGGACTGGTGGCTACTACTCAAAAATATAAGCCGCAACAAGCCTCGGGTCATACTTATCGACAAACTTTTTGGGGGTCGGGCATATTTAAAAGGCACCTCCAAAGAAAGTCCCGAAAAGACATATCTTGATAATATTAAATCTCTCGAAACACCTATATATATAGGATCCTATCCTTTTGAGCACAAACTAGAACATAAACATTCTCTGACACTAACAGAAAGTCAATATGGTCCAGAAAGTCTACTCGGCACCAAAAATTTACCTCGTTTTGTCGATAAACTGCCAGATCCTTATCAGGTTTATGGCCCCAATGACCTATATGAAAAAATCTTCAATGGCGTTGGCTACCTGACCTACGAAGACACAGGTTACCTTTCTATATTTCCGTTCAAGTCAATACGTAAATCACTACTACCACACATTAGTATGTACGCTGCTAATGAGATCAAAGCCATAGAGGGAAAATTATATATCGACAACCAACCAGTACCCATGGATGAATATGGTAGGATTTACATCAACCATAGACCCCCTCAGGATTTTAACCGAAGAGGCCAAACCGCACATATTAGACAACTCCGACCTCAAATCCAATTAGCAAGAATAGGTAAACCTTCTAAGCGGATCAATAAGGGCGATATTGTATTTATCATTCCCGAATTTTATACAGGAGGCGTAGATGTCCACGAGGGAGGGCCATTTGGCGAAATCCCAGGTGGGCTGATTCATGCGCAGCTTATGGATAGTATCCTCTCCAAAAGGTGGCTTTATCCCCTACATCATCAGTGGGCTTTTACGCTAGCCATGGGGATAATAGGCGTTGTCATAGGCTATGCTTCAACCACTCTCTCTTTTTGGGGGGTTTTAATATGTATTATAATATTATATACCTTTATCACAATCGGCCTATTCTCATTTGTAGGTATCATCATCCCATTAATACTGCCAATACTATCTATCCTGGGAACCAGCCTATCTTCTCATGCTTTCAAAGTTTGGGACTCGGAAATGATCAGAATCAACCTCAGACAAAAACTTCTTCAAGAAACTATCAAACGACAAGAAGAGAGAAGCAAGAAAGAGATTCTTGAAGAAAGGCTAGTGCTAGGAGAAGCTGTTCAAGAAATGTTACTTCCTAAATCACTTACTGGAAACTTTGCCAACTTCGACTACCAAATGCGCTATAAGCCAGCGGGCCAGATGAGCGGCGACTGGCTATTTATTTGGAAAAATAATCATGAACATCCAAGTCTGATCATGGGTGACGTCGTTGGTAAGGGGCCTGCCGCCGCCTTGGCGGTTGCACTAATTATCAATGAGTTAAAA
>MDTC01262120.1_pt1 | contig 12063 bp, 7 predicted proteins | sample 811181 | NCBI WGS metagenome assembly MDTC01 (sample SAMN05326644, study PRJNA326480) | marine metagenome | isolation source: seawater | place: Pacific Ocean: North | collected 2011
CGTGATCTGCAAGACCGAATGTAGAATGACTGATATGACCAGGCATTAAGGCAATTAGCCAAGCAGCTACTATTCCTGCCATATTACTGTGTAACTTTCTAGCAAGACCTGCGATTGGTAGAACTATTAATGCACCGAAAATAGCGGGCAAAGTTGCAACGCTCCACCAAACTGAGGTTTCTAAAGACATTCCTGTCAACCAAGAAAGAAGGAGACCACCAAGGGCAAGAGACCATGAGAAAAGAGGTGGCCTAGGATTAATAGCAATCATTGGATAAGCTCTATCTGAATCAATAATTAGATGGCTACGTTCAGCGACCACATAATCTACTACTCTCTTCATGTACCAAGGGTCAGATCCTCCGGACATATCCCAGAGACCGGTACCTGATGCATTCATTGCAGGAAGTACATTCCACCCTGTCCTAACTGCAAATGCAATGAAAAGAGCAAAACCTACCATTATGCCATATGAGTGTTGATTCCACCATTTACGGAAATCAGAATGATCTCGGCGAGGAGATATATCACCAAATCGGCCACGACCAGCAAGCATCATCCCTCCCACATTTAACCAGAATACTAACAAGAACCACGTGAATATACTAACAGTACTATCTTCATTTAGTGTAGAAAGTGGTAATTCATTCCCAATTTCTTGAAGATGTGCCAGAGTATACATAATCCAATTTAATGAAACTATAGTACCCAATACATGCCATCTCTCAGAATTACAAAATGCTGCAAATATCACAACTATTGATGCAAACATTGCCCATACTGAACCGAGATAAAGATGGTTATCATAAGATGTGACGTCATCGATAGTTCCCAGCCAAACCATAGGTATTAGATTGACAAGGAAAACAAGTCCGGCAGTAATCAAACCAGTCTTTGGCATCAATGAGGGGAGGTCTCTAAACCAAGATCCGTCACCAGGAGTTGTTAAACGCCCCCTCATAGCTAAGGTTACTAGAATCCCCAATGTCACTGATGCAGCCCAAGATGCAAAGAACATTGATGCAATGGAACTTCTTACTACATCAACCAACTCATCGGGATTACCTGCCCATGAAGTATCATCTAAGGAATATCTAGCAGCACTAGATACCGCTAGATGGAATCCTATGACTATTGAGAGCAATATAGAAGATTCCTCATTCCTATTTGTAAATGCAAGGATTAGGGAAGATATACTCATAAAAGCAAAAGTGAATCCTTCTAAAGGTAGAAGAATTGAAAATTCAATAGACAAAAATGAGACTAACATCAAAACAAGTGATGTTAAAGAGATACGAATCCTACTGTTAGATTGAGATTCACCATATGTGTTCAAGACCTTACCAATAAACGCGGCAAAAGCAGCGATAACCGGTAAGATCAGGATGTCTACATATCCGTCATTCTCTATTCCACCATTCGCGACATATTCGGTTCCTAAGAAGAGCACCATTAGGGTTGCTAATACAGCAGGAACTGGGAGTAAATTCTCATTGGAAAATACGCCAACAGTCGCATCATTATCATCGTTCATTATTCATCACCATATAGTTGAGCCTGCAGGCTCAGAGTTGCCGCGAAAATTGAGGATGTTATAACCGTTAGTGGAACAACTATTTTGATAGTAAATCAAATTACCCTCTAATATTGGTCTCAGAGGGCTCTGTGGCCTATATCTGCACGATATTGTGAACCTTCCAATTTTATGCTCCCAATTACTTCGTATGCAGCCTCTAATGCTGTCCCTAAATCTGGTGCAATTCCGGTTGCTGCAAGCACTCTACCACCATTTGACAACAAATCTCCAGAAGAGGAGATTGAGGTTCCTGCATGATGTACAAAGGCATAGATTTCCCCTTCTTCTACCCTATTATTAGCACCAATTATCTTTCTTCCGGTTATTGATTTAGCCGGATAGCCTTCTGACGCAAGAACAACGGTGGCACAAGAGTAAGAATGTGTAGTAAAATTATAGCTAGAAATACGGCCTTCTGCACAAGACATCAATAAATCTCCAATATCGCTAGATATCAGAGGCAGGGTCACTTGTGTCTCAGGATCTCCGAAGCGAACATTGTATTCAACAACATTAGGTGCACCATTCTCATCAATCATTAATCCAACATACAAACATCCACGATAGGGAATTTCTTGATTACGAAGAAAATGATGCATTGGCTCTATGATTTCTGATACGGTTCTTTGTTCAACAGCAGCAGTATATACTGGCGCTGGAGCATAAGCACCCATTCCACCAGTATTCGGACCTCTATCACCCTCGGAAAGGCGTTTGTGATCTTGACTAGCAGGAAGACAGACATATCCTGACTCATCCATCACTACCAAAACAGAAGCCTCTTCACCAGATAAAAACTCCTCAAGAAGAACAAAACCGTCTAATTCTACACCTTCTTTTAGTGCCGTAAATGCCTCTAATCTTACATCCGTAACGACTACGCCTTTACCGCCTGCTAAAACATCTCTCTTAACCACCCAAGGAGGAGAAAATGTGTCCAATGCTTCGTTTATTCTTTCTTTGTTTTCAACTATTATTAGACCTGCGGTTGGTATATTCAAAGATTGCATAAGTTCTTTCGCATAAAGTTTGGATCCTTCTAATTTAGCACCGATTGAATTAGGGCCAAAGCATGCAATTCCTTCTTCATTAAGTCTATCAGATAAACCGGAAACTAAAGGCCCTTCTGGGCCAACTACGACTAAATCGACATTGAGGTCTTTAGCAAGAAGTATTAGCCCCTCAATATCACTTGCAAGAATCTCATGATTAGTCCCAAGAATAGCCGTACCTGCGTTCCCAGGAGACGCATGGACATTACTTACAGAGGAGCTTTTCGCAAGGCTCATGACAAGAGCATGTTCTCTACCTCCGCCTCCTACAACCAAGACATCAAGACCCTTCATGGGTTGGCCAATGTAATCAAGGAATTAACTAATTCTAATGGCCATGTTTGATTATTTACTAATATGGAACTTCTTTAAGACCCAATTTGTAGCCAATTATATTGAATAAACGATGAATTATTGGAGTAACTAATAATAAGAAAATTATCTCTTCCACAATATTTGGGTGAGTTATAATTTGACCTTCAAATAAAATAAAAGACGTGAGGAAAATTGCAATAGCAAAAGGAATGGTGTCTAATAATGGTGCCTCTGAACTCTCATCGCCTTCGCGTTTTAGTCCTCTACGACGTTTGATGAATGAACCTGCCATATCACCAATCATACAAGCAAAACCAAGAGTGAAACCCATGATAAAGGCGGCCACAATAGAACCATAATCGCCTCCAAAAAGCCAAAACCAATCATTAGAATCAGCATAGAGTAATGGATCAACAAATGGAGCGTTGAAGGCATTAGAATTCCATAACTTATGAGCTAATATGAAAAGAATTCCACTAAATATTCCGCCGCCAACTAATCCATTCCAGGATTTTCCATCACCTAATATTCTATGGCCATCAGAATAATTTCTTCCACCGTCGATTATTACCACCGACATACCAGTCCTATCTGGTATCCATTTACCAAATAACATTGCACCAGTATTAGCCAAATAAGCTGAACCATACATCAATAATACACATAGTACATTAACAAAAAAAGAAATTTGATCTGGCGATTGGGAAAAAGGTTCTACAGCAACTTCCATGGTGTCTCGAAAAGACTCCTAGACATGAAACCATGCATTGAATCATTACATGGAGCCCAATAATTCATTGCCTATTAGTGGGGCGAGGGGGTATGGCTCGTACACTAGCACTAACTCAGACTTTAGTTATATTACTGTCAATCATGGCACTTACTATACATCCGGTTTCAGCTGATAATCATGAAAATTGGATAACTATAGATGAAATAGTCGAGTGGTCGGCTGATCAAAATGTTAGTGAAAATGTCCTTATTACTTCTAATGGAGAACTGACAATTAGTTCGAAAATTACTTTTAATTCTGTTTCAACAATTCAAATAGATGAAGGCGGGAAATTAATCCTTACCGATGGTGCCGAAATTGTTTCTGAAAAAAGAGCCACATCGCTAAAGACCATGGGATTAACTGATGAAGATAATAGATCTAAGATAATTGTACCTACAGGCTCTTATCCAAATGAAATGAAAATAATCATTGTAGCAGAAGAAGGGGCACTTCTGAATGGCAGTCACATATATGTTGAACAAATGGAGGCCATAGAAATGAGTGGAGAAATATTTGAGATAATGATACCAGAAGGAGAACAGGATACACAACTTGGATTTACAGGATATGGGAATTTCCCTATTATTAACTCAATTATTCTAGAAATAGATGGAGTGAATGTTGAAAATTACAAGGCAAATGAATTACCTTATGACAATATGATACTCCATGGAGAAAATGGAGTCACAATAAATTCTGCAGGAACAATAGAAATAACTGATAATTCAATGATAAAAGGCATTGATATTTATTCCAGCGGGGACATGATTATATTAGGCGGTTTAATAAAGGACAGTTGCCCGATAATATTAACCAGTAATCAAGCATCAATAACCATACAAAATAGTGAAATTTCAGGTAGTCAGGAAGATCATTACGTAGAATTACAACCATACTCAACAATGACTTGGGGGGTTTCTGAGGAAAGTAATGATGTTGCAATTAAAGGTGATCTTATTGATAGATGGGAAAGAATAATTCAAGGTCAAGCGCTAGTTTTTGATGCTGTTGGAGTTTCTTTTTCTATTACTGGTGAAAGTCCATCAGGAGATTTGTCAATGAGTAATTTCACTGGAGAAGATGGCATTTCATACATAAATGGTGGAAGAGCAAGAGTAATAGAAATAGGATGGGCTAACGGATTAATAACCAAAGAGAATGCTATAATTGAGATATTAGAATATAGAACTGCTTGGAATGTTCAAGGAAGTGGGATTGAAAATTATGGACCTTCCTCAACGATCCTAACATGGGAAAAGGAAATCGATATGACTGCGAACAAGCCATTTGTTGAGTGGGTGTCACTGGCAACAAGTGATAATGAAACAACTATCCCTACTGGTATAGCTCATCAAATAACCGCGGTTTTAGCCAACAGAGGGACAGAAGGTGCCAATATCTTCTTTGATTGCGATGTCACAGAAACCGGCCTAGCAGCAGATATTGGAGGATATCAAGAAGTCATGATAGATCCAGGAGAAGAAGTTGTTCATTATTTTGGTTGGAGAAATAACGACCAGGGGACATTCGGACTCACATGTACCATCTTAACACCAACACAACTAGTAGATTTTGAAAATTCTGAAGCATTTGGAGGAGGAGAATTAGCGACTTCTTCGGTAACTTGGGAAGAAACTGAAGAAGAAAGTTTCAATATGTTACCTATTTTCATTGTCATATTCATAATCGTAATAGCAGGAGGCGTATATTTTGTTCAACACTTATCCAATGATGCTGAAGAAACCGCAGAAATATTAGAAGATTACAAAAAAGAAATAGATGAAGAAGATTCAGATATCTAAAACGACCTGAGCCATCCAACCTGGGCCTTCGAAAGCGGGTATATTGGGTTCTACACCGTTTATTACCTCGCTTTCAGTGATTTCTCGGAATACAAGTTCATGTAATGTCACTGCTTTGATTTCGATTTCCCTCTCCACATGCTCTGAATTTACCCAAGAAACTTGAGCAGAAATAAAATGTTCATCTATCTTTATTATTACATCAACTAACCACTTATTTTCAATAGAACCACGATAAAGAACCTCTTCAAGAAATTTAACAAGACCTCTTTCAATATCATTATTCTTCAACGGTATCTTCCAAACACCAGTTGAGCGTGTCAAGTGATTGAGAGAATCAGGAGACGTCTCAGACTCTTGGATTGATTGAAGACCAAGGGTACACTCAACAATTGCCCCTTCTGCTGTAGAAGAAAACGCACGGATACCTATATCGGCAGTTGTAGGAAGAATCCACCAAGACATACTAAGAGTCACTCAAACTGATTACACAGCTCTCCTTGACTAGGGAAACTTACAGGATCTTTTGGGTTAGTATTCCACTTATTCTCACATTTATTCAATGCACCGTCGCCGTCTGAGTCAATATTGGCATCTGCAGGATCGAAGGGGTCGAAATCAAAGAAATATTCCCAACCAGCCCACATTCCATCTCCATCTTGATCTTGATGGTAAACTTCAGAACCATCGTTCCATTGATCTCCGTCTGTATCATTTAGGATGGGGCTGGTGCCGTTCTGCATTTCCTCATAATTAGTATAATTTTCAAGATCGTCATAGAATCTTTTACCATAATCAGTTGTTTGATCAATATGGCATTCCGCATTTTGAGGGTCATTCCATCCAGGGCAATAGCGATTTAATAGATGTGTTCGGTTAAGACCATCACGGTCATAATCTTCTTGTCCATCATCAATACCATCTAAATCAGAGTCGATCATTGATGGATCCATTGGCCCTCTAGCACCCAAAGCATTGAGTGAATTATTATCTACAAGACCTAAGGAAATCGCCTCTCCAGAGTAGTACACTTCCCAACCATCTGGCAACTTGTCTCCATCAGTATCGTCATTCACAGGATTTGTATTCCATCTATCCGGGGCTTCGAGTTGATTCATGAGAGTATCATTATCAATATCGTATACATTATCAATCATAGAACCGTAAGCAGGATCTAAAGCCCATCGGCCATTATTAGGGATGACAAAACCAGAGAGATTCATCTCATGAAGGAAGTATTTAGGATCCATTACACCATCGCCATCTCTATCACCAGATGTGGAGAAACCTTGAACATAATTGGTCCAGACCCATCCACCAGGGCCTAATCCACATTCAAACATATTGTCGCAACCAGGAGGTAGCCAATTCGTACTACTTATCCATAAGCTGTGGCTATTAGTATTTTGTTGAACCGAAAACACCTGCATCTCCCAGCCATCTGGTTGTCCATCTCCATCAGTATCATTGATTAGAGGATTGGTGGCTGCTTGCCACGGTCTAGGGATAAAGAGAACCTCTCCTCCATCATCTAAACCATCTCCATCGCTATCAGCATTGTTTCCATGAGTAATGTACTGATCTTCGCCATCTACAACCTCTTCGCCATCAGCCAAACCATCGTTATCTGTATCAAAGGATGATGCATTTGTGAAATATTTTTCAGTGACATTCCAGAAGAAACCATCCATAGCCTCAGTAAAGTCTTCTAAACCATCACTATCTGTGTCTCTGTCAGTTGCATTAGTGAAAGTTTCGTAATATTCAACCGCATCTGAGAGACCGTCGCTGTCAGTATCAAAAACACCGGGATCACTTCTAACAAGCACATCTTTAACTCCATTATCCACAACTCTAATTGTCCAACCAATAACCTCAATCCCGTCAATAAGACCATCGTTATCAGTATCTGCAATTAATGGGTTTGTAGACCTACCGTCAACTATTCCATCGCCATCTCTATCTCTAGCATTGTACTCATCAAGATTAGTGAAGCGTTCATCTTGCTCTACTACGATAGCTAGATCTTGAGTGCGAGTTAGTACTTCATCGCCTACATTAACATTGATTTCGTAAACCCAACCTTCTGTTTGTGTCTTCACAGGGATATTGACATAAACACTATTCTGGACTGTTCTAACCCAAAGTATTGTCTTGTTAACAGGTACATATTCTCCCAATTCCACAGAAATAAGATGAACAGTGCTGACTCCTACAAGATCATCGAACCGGACACCACCATCTCCATCAGCGTCATAACCATCAAAGTCAGGATCTTCTAGAGCATTGGCTCCCTGATCATTCGGATGAAGACCACTCAAATGTTCCCATCCATCAGGCATATCATCGCCATCGGTATCCGCAAGAAGAGGGCTGGTAAAATTCTCCGGACCCCATGTATAAGCAACCTCATATTCCTCTACATTATTCAAACCGTCTTCATCTCTATCGCCATAGGCATCAGTAGCATTGGCAGGATTCAAGAAACGCTCATTGTTCGAATCTAGTGCATAGCAATATTCGTAACCATCTGGCATACCATCTCCATCGGAATCCCAATCACCTGGTCCATTAAGACGGCCGTCGCCGTCCATATCTTCCTCAAACCAAGTCATATCTCCTGGACCAGACATATATTCATGATATGGAGCCTTAAGAGTTAATGTGCCAAACTGATCTACGCCACAGTGAACTGAAAGATCTATGTTCCCATATGCAATCTCATATCTATCTGCAATTAAATCTCCATCGCTATCTTCAGCTAAAGGATTAGTATCATATCTTTCTTCAACATAATTTCTTAAACTATCAGGTTCAGGTTGTTCTAAATCTAATAAAGCATCACAAGAGTGACCAAATTGATTGCCCATTGCGTCAAACACAGTAGCGCCTATGTCTGCCTTAATCTGGGCTTTGACATCTGGTGTTAGAATATAACAATCCCAATTCCCATCTAGTGGATCCAGAAGTTGAATTGAACCCTGAGGTGTCTCTACCGTGTAAGTATAAAGTGACTCCCAACGATCGTTTAGACCATCTCCATCCGAATCCTGAAGATTAGGATTTGTTCCCAAAGCGGCTTCATCAATATTGATCAAACCGTCTCGATCAGGATCACCAAATGGTCCATTATCAGGATTTGGGAAAGTCTCATTCAATTCAGTATTTTCATCATTCTCATCTGGATTTGTGGTTTGTGGATCAGGGGCTGCGGCCTCCCCACTATCTAGTGGATCAAGACCATTTTCTATTTCCCAACCATCATCTAAGCCATCATTGTCTGTATCTGAAAGCCTCCAATCAGTACCATAGAGGGTTTGTTCCATTCTATCAGGAAGGCCGTCTTCATCTGTATCCAAACCTTCGATATGATTCTCGCTATCAAGAGTATCAATATCTACTGAACCATCTTCCCAACCGGAAACAGTAGCTAATCCGGCTCCAATGATTGTGTAAAACCCTGCTAAGATTAGGGTTGAGGCGATAGCAGCAACAGCATATTGATTGTGTGTGAGAGCCAAGAAAATCACCTCGCCCCCTATGGGGGGCGTACGGTTGTCTCTAGGATATGATATAATGTTTCATTCTCGGTGTGCAGAGATTAACTATCTAGCAATAGTAGATAATGAGGTTAATTTTAACACATTAGTGTCCGATTTAACCCGAAATTCCGACTTTACGCTACGACCATAGGCTCTTTCCCAGCAACCACTTAGGATACCGGTAAAAAACGCAGGATGGAAACAATCTGAGAAAAAAATTTCAATACCTCCAAAGTCATCAATGGTACTTACAGAGTCTATTGAACCAAGACCATGCTGCGCAAGATGCCGACGAGCAATACTAAGCCAATCCTGTTCTTCGGAAATAAGAATATGATGACCTTCTGAAAAGAAAATCTCTCTAATTGTATCTGAAAAGATTGTCCAACAGGTACTGTTCTTTTTATCCAATCCAACCCAAGAAAAAGAATCTACACGACCCTCATGAATACCATCAATATGAGGAAGGAAATAATTTTCAAAACGAATTATAAGATCTTGATGTATCATACCCATCCTTGCCCCCATTATCGACCAGGTTTTATTTTCTTCTATAATTAGAGTATCCCAAAAATCTTCGTCATAAATAAGAGGTTGGATTTCTCTATTTTGGTACCAAGGGAAAGAAGAAGGATGTGGAGTTGGTATATCGATTGCATCTTTAGCCATACTCAAAACAAGACTATCAGGAGCATTCTGATTCCATCTGAATCTATGCCTTGTATTAGTAGAATACTCCCAGGTCGAAGAAAAAACTCCAGCACACAATGGTCCATTAATTGGATTAGTTATGTTAAATCTTAATTCTTCATCATTATCAATTAATTCAAATGCACCCAAACCTCTTTCTTGCCAATCATAAATTATTTTCTTCCATTTCTGGGGATTTTTTCCATGTGGCGATTTAATCTTTGTATCTATAAAAAACCATTCTTCAGATTCAGAAGAGGCATGAGCTAAACGCCTACCGAGGCTCTGCCCACTTCTCCTCTCAACACCTAACAAGAAATTTTCAAAGAAAACAAAATTAACCTTCCAAACAAAATTATTATTTCTTTTAGAATCAAGAATAAGGCCATTGGATGAGGGTTGCCACCTTTTCATTATTCTTTCAGATAAGGGGATATCATTAACTTTAGGAAAACCAAAAAAACTCATGGCATCAACTACTCAAAAACCTCTCAATCCTAAAAAAAGCTTGTTCTAAAACAGAAATTGGAGGTAAACAAACCATTCTGAAATGACCTGCTCCAAATTCAGGAGAAAAGCCAGAACCATGGACTACTAAGACATGTTCTTTATGTAAAAGATCGAGAACCCATTTTTTATCATTTTTATAATGTTCAGGATTTGTTAAACGGACAAATAAGTAAAATGCCCCACTGGGGCTTTCACAAGAAAGGCCTTCTATTTCCTCTATTCTTTGTAAACAATAATTCATTCTCTTCTCAGTTAATTCTCTATGGGCAGAAAGCCACTCATGAGAACTAGTGAGTCCTGCAAGATAACCATGCTGAGCAGGTGTTGATGCACAGAGTCGGCTACGAAGAATGCGTTCAACTCCATCCCTTACAAAACTCAGTTTGCCTTCAGGATCGTGCCAAGCCATGTACCCTATTCTCCAACCTGGTGCAAAATACACTTTAGATACACCATTAAGAGTAATAACGGGTACTTTCTCAGATAATGAAGCTACTGAGGTAAACGAATTGGAAAAGTCTAATCCGTCATAAATCTCATCTGCAATAATGGTACATTGTGGCCATTCACTTGCAATAGAAATTAATTCTCTTATTTCTGATTTTGTAGCAACATTTCCTGTGGGATTATTAGGGTTAATTAAAACCAAGAGTTTGACTGAATCATTCATTTTTTGACGAATATCATCTAAATCAATTTTCCAACCATCTGATGAATTAAGCTTGTACTCAACCGTTCTCGCACCATACATTTGAGGATAGGCCATATATGGAGGGTAATGTGGCCCAGGGGCTAAAACAGTATCATTTTCTTGAAGGAAAGCAGCAAAAATAATCTGAAGAGCTTCAGTAACACCATGTGTGACATAAACATCATCATAATTACAATTCCAGCCTTTAGACACCTCAGATTGAGATATTGCGTCCCTCAGTTCATGTAACCCATAGGAAGGACCGTATCCATTGTCTTGCCTATCTAATGCCTGTTTATATGCTTCAATCATGTGTTTTGGAGTGGGTAGCCCATCATACGCTAGTGGATCGCCAATATTGAGTCTGATAATCTTATGACCTTGCTTCTCCAATTCCACTGCTGGGACAACAACATCTCTTATGGCATACTCAATAGATGAGGCTCGTCTAGAGACCTCAACATGCTCACCCATGACTTCGCGGAGATGTGAGGTCTCATGAACCAAACGGATGGAGAATCAAATACCTAACAATTTTCTAGCCGCATCAAGAGCGGCAGGAATCCCCTCAGGATTAGACCCTCCTCCTTGAGCAAAAGTTGGCCTTCCTCCGCCACCTCCATTGATATGAGAGGATATAGAATTAAGAATTTGAACTGAATCATACATTTCCGAGGCTTTGGTATTTTCAGTAGTGGCTACGATAATTTTTCCACCACCATCTCTACTTCCGATGATAGCCAAAGTAGGTTTTGATTCGTCCCTAGTTAATTCAGAAAGCATTTTCATCAATTGCTTAGAGTCACCCGAAGATTCCATAACAACATACCGAATACCATCCTTTTCTAGTGCCTCATCACCGCCTCCACTTGTCCTCAGCCTCACGATTTCTGCTTCTAAATTCAATATCTTCTTTTGTTGAGACTTCCATTCTTCAAAGAATTTCAGAACCGTCTTGGGAAGATCATCAGATTGAACTCCAAGAATCTCAGATGCCTCACTAAGAATTCGTTCCTGATGCCTCGCATGCTCGCGCGCCGTCTCTCCTGCCACGATTTGCAGACGCTCTACCCCATCTTGGACTTGACTGGACCTGATTATCCTTAATTC
>MDTC01019651.1_pt1 | contig 12062 bp, 8 predicted proteins | sample 811181 | NCBI WGS metagenome assembly MDTC01 (sample SAMN05326644, study PRJNA326480) | marine metagenome | isolation source: seawater | place: Pacific Ocean: North | collected 2011
AATCGCTCGAGAACCGGGTATTTACGAGGAAGCACTAAAAGCAGGCTGGGAACTTCAACAACGTCCAAAAGGTGCACCACTCGCCGCCATCGAACGCCAACATCAGAAAAATCGCATGACTGTTTGGGAGCGCATCACACTATTAGTTGACTCCGAACCGACCATATTATTCCAAAACTGGGGACCTAATCTTGACGGCGCTAGTTTGGTCACCGCACTTGCCAAAGTGGACGGTCGTGATATTGCAATTTATGGACATGACTTCACAGTTCGAGCAGGCTCAATGGATGCAACCAATGGCTCTAAACTAGCACAATTATTTGAGACCGCAGGCAAGCTTGGCTGCCCTGTTGTTGGCTTAAATGACTCAGCCGGAGCCTTCGTCCCCGCTGGTGTGGGTGGACTTGATGGTTATGCAGAAGCATTTCGGGCTTTTCGAGAGATTTCGGGTCGCGTACCTTCGATCATGTGTATGTTTGGATTCAACGCAGGGGGTGGGTCATACCTCCCTCGTCAGGGTTCATTTGTAATTCAACCCAACGACACATTTTTTGGCCTAACCGGCCCATCGGTAATCAAAAATGTTCTTGGTGAAGACGTCACTCCCGATGAACTTGGTGGTCCTGATGTCCACAGTCAGACGGGCGTTACGGACTATGTCGTCGAAGACGAAGTACAGGCCATCCGCAAAGTCGGACGGCTTCTGCGATTCTTGCCGTCCAATAATGAAAAGATGGCACCATTTCAGTCAACCTCAGACCCAATCACTCGCAAGACTTGGGATGCTGACATACTGTTGAAACGCGCCTTCAATTCACCAAGCGGTTTCAACACACCACTCGATGTGACCATAATAATCCAACAAATCTGTGACCACGGTGATTTTTATGAATTCCAACCCAATCGTGCACGTAACACCATTTGTGCATTCGGGCGAATCGCTGGCCACGTCATTGGTTTCTGTGCAAACAATTCAGCTGTATCATCGGGTCAAGTTGATATCGATGCTGCATTGAAAAACTCACGTTTCATCCGCTTCTGCAATCTCTACAATATTCCGATGTTATTTATGGAAGATACCACTGGCTTCCTGCCCGGTCGTGACCAAGAGAGCCGAGGTATTGTGCAAGCTGGTAGGGCAATGCTCGATGCAATTATCGACCTCCGGGTCCCAAGATTCTTGCTAATCATCCGAAACGCATTCGGTGGTGCGTATGCTGCATTCAACAACTACAAACTTGGTGCAGACATGGTCTTCGCATTACCGACGACACGTCTCGCTGTAATGGGTCCGGCTGGTAAGGAGTTTGTCTATAAAGATGAATTAAAATCTCTGCGACTCGAAGCAAAAAGTCGCGCCACCGGAGATGATCCTGACGCCGTAATCTGGCTGAAGAACCATGAAATGTTACTTGATCAACGTTACGAAGCCGAATTGATGAATCCAAAAGAGGCCCTCTCCGTAGGCTCAATTAGTCAGATCATCATGCCTCAAGACTTGCGGCAAACGCTTGGAGAAAACTTCCTCCGTTACATCAAGGCATACCAGCCAAAACCAATGGCAGCGCTCCAGAGGGAGTTCCACTGATGGGCCAAGACTTGATCCATCAAAACCGTCGCCTTTCTCAGTCAAACTCTGCTTGGGTCAGGCAATATGCCTGTGAGGACATCGACTGCCTGATCATTTGTCGTGGACCAATCCGTAAAGAAGTCATGGATGTTCTTACGGAAATGGGTGCCGAATACGGCATATTATTATCTGAGAAAGACTCTATCATCTTCCAGAATGCTCTCGCACCCGAACTACGATTGATCAATGATCCGACACGAATTCATCGAGTACCTGATTACACTGGTGCAACTAAAGAGGAACGCGATCAGCGGATCGCACAAATTATTCAAATCGCTAAAGATAACGGACATAACTCGATTTTTGCGGGCTACGGCTTTATGGCAGAAGATCAAAGCTTGGTGCGTGCAATTGAAGAATCAGGGCTCATATTTATCGGACCCTGTTCGCACACTGTCCGTCAGGCTGGTTTGAAAGATGAAGCAAAACGGACAGCCCTAAACTCGGACGTATCTATTATTCCAGGTGTTAATGATTTGACAGTACGAACACTGCTGACAAAGGCGCAGGGTGGAAACGGTCTGGAAAATATTGCCCGAGCTCATCACTTGGATGTGCCCACAGGGTCGAACAAGTCTGAACAAGCAGAGGCATTATTAAATGCAGGTTATGAGGCCTTGACCGATGTCATCACAATCGATGAAATCGCCAAGCAAGCCAAAATCGAAGTCGCAGAATTATTCAACAAACAACCCAATAATCGTATCAGGCTCAAGGCCATCGGCGGTGGTGGAGGAAAAGGCCAACGGATTGTAGTTGCGCCTGCAGATTATGCTGGTAATCACGCAACTCAAGTCAGAGATGCATCAGCGAAAGTACCTGCATTAATCCGCGAAATATTAAATGAAGTCAAAGCAACAGGTCCTGGTGATAATAAAAATATTTTGATCGAGTTGAACATCGAAGGCACGCGTCATCAGGAAATCCAGGTGATTGGTAACGGCGACTGGTGTCTCACTCTGGGTGGTCGCGATTGTTCCCTTCAGATGCATGAACAGAAGTTACTCGAGGTTTCTACAACAACCGAAAGTTTATGGGCCATAATCGCAGAATCTTCAAATAATCCAATACAACAACGGGCACTCGAGTCAGATTTACAAATCCTCGAACGTATGGAAGATGAAGCGGTCCGATTTGGCACAGCTGTTGGCCTTGATTCGGTCTCGACCTTTGAGTGTATCGTCGATGCTGGCCAGCATTACTTTATGGAGATGAATACCCGTATTCAGGTCGAGCATCGTATCAGCGAGCTCTGTTACGGCCTTCGTTTCGAGAATCCAGACGATCCCACTGACGTTTTCATCGTAAACTCTTTGGTAGAAGTCATGGTGATTATCGCCCGGCACAAACGGAAGCTACCGAAACCCACCCGCATCAATCGCGAGAATGCCTCGGTCGAAGCACGTTTAAATGCCACTAATGCTGGGCTTATACCACATGCCGGCAGCGTGATTGAGTATTGGTCGGCACCCATTACGAATGAAATCAGAGACGATCAGGGTATTTGTGTCAAAAACCCAGACACCAATTCATTTATGAAGTACACCTTGGCCGGCGCATATGACTCGAATATTGCTCTGGTGCTGACCGTCGGTGATGATCGTTTGATTAGCTACCAGCGAATGGCAGAGATCTTACGGAAAATGAGGATTGATGGGCGAGATGTGCAAACAAATTTAGAGTTTCATTATGGCCTTCTGCACTGGTTCCTCGCGCAAAATCCCTTCGCCAAGGCGACCACCGCATTCATCCAACCCTATCTCACTCTGACCGGTCTTTTGTTTGAAGAAGCAAAGAAGCTGGATCTGGACGCGGGATTCCAATATCTCGCCAAGCAATCACTGCACGAGGACGTTTTTTCGAGAAAGCGAACCTTGATCACTCGCCCGTTAAAGCGCTTGATAGACAAGCCTCATCTGCTAGTTGGATGGATTTCAAAGGTACGCTCGGATTGGTCGTTTGAGGGTGAGCAATTCCAATGGAATACCAACCCCCTGATTGTGTTGGCAGATCTGTATCATTACCTGAATATGGATTATGAAGCCACGGCACCCGCGCTGGAAGTGATCTGGGATCATGATCGAGTCATCCTAGAGCAGGGGCTGAGCTTCTATGAAGATCTGGAACAAAAACTCGGATTAAAAAAATGGAGTGTTTGGCAAAAAATGCTCACAAAAAATCGAGCGCCAAGAGGCATCGGATCAGACATCTGGCAGGAAGTATTGGTCGCACACGAAGGATTTCAGTTGGGCCTCGATTTGCTCACGATCGTTGTGAAATCTTCACTGGAAGTCGGTTTTGATGAATTAAGTGTGGGTGAAAACCTTATAATCAGCATCCCTGAGTATTTGAAAGATCCTGAAAGCACAGAACACGCCAGAAAAATATTGGCTCCACCGCCCCTTGCATCCACCGATGAAATCGTTGCTGTCTCGGGAGGCATGTTCTACGCGCAGGAAACACCCGACGCACCGCACTTCCTCGAGGTCGGAACTCACTTCGATGTCGGCGATCCTTTGTATATCATCGAGGTTATGAAGATGTTCAACAAAAAATATGCTGAATTTTCAGGAACTGTCACCGAGGTTCTCATTGAACGTGGCGACGGCCTCATTGTGCAAAAAGGCCAGCCCTTATATCGCATCAAACCGGATGAGCCCACTGAAGTGGTTGATGAGGAAACCGTTGCTCAATTGAGATTTGCTCACACTGTCGAACAACTAAGCGGGTTATGAGGCCGATATGACAGATAGAAAACGGTGGGCGGAATTAGTCTCAAAAGAATCCAAAGGATTGACTCCCGATGAAATGACCTGGTTCACACCAGAAGGCATCGGGCTAAAAATTCTTTACACCGAAGACGACGTCCAGCATCTTAAGAACCGGAACAGCATGCCAGGCATGGCACCCTTCATGCGAGGTCCAAAAGCCACAATGTATGCAGGTCGCCCTTGGACGATTCGGCAATATGCTGGTTTCTCAACCGCGGAGGAGTCGAATGCATTCTATCGAAAAGCTCTTGCTGCTGGCGGCCAGGGCGCATCGGTCGCATTTGATCTTGCGACACACCGGGGATATGACTCAGACCATCCTCGCGTATCCGGTGATGTCGGGAAAGCAGGTGTGGCAATAGACTCCGTCGAAGACATGAAAATTCTGTTTGAAGGTATTCCACTCGATCAGGTCTCTGTATCAATGACCATGAATGGTGCAGTACTCCCGGTGCTGGCTGGCTACATTGTCGCAGCCGAAGAACAAGGAGTGTCTCAAGAAAAATTATCAGGAACGATTCAAAATGACATTTTGAAAGAGTTCATGGTGCGCAATACCTATATTTATCCGCCCGAGCCATCAATGCGCATCATCGGGGATATCATCGGTTATTGCTCGGCCAGAATGCCGAAATTCAACACCATTTCAATCTCTGGTTACCATCTTCAAGAGGCGGGAGCGGATGCCGCACTCGAACTCGCATATACCCTCGCAGATGGGAAAGAATATGTCCGTACGGCACTCGCAGCGGGTCTTGACATCGACCACTTCGCGCCACGTTTGTCGTTCTTTTTCGGCATTGGTATGAACTTTTACATGGAAATCGCGAAGCTTCGTGCAGCACGTCTTTTGTGGACTGAAATCGTCAACGAATTCAATCCAAAATCAGAGCGGTCGACAGTTTTGAGAACCCACTGTCAGACCTCGGGCTGGTCATTAACCGAGCAGGATCCCTATAATAACGTTGTGCGTACAACGATTGAAGCCATGGCCGCTGTATTTGGCGGAACCCAGTCGCTGCACACCAACTCATTTGATGAAGCGATTGGATTACCCACAGAATTCAGTGCGCGGATCGCTCGAAATACTCAACTCATTCTCCAAGAAGAGACCGGAATCCGTCAGGTTGTCGACCCATGGGGTGGGTCATACATGATGGAATCGCTCACCAATGACTTGGCAGAGCGGGCACGCGAATTAATCGCTGAAGTCGAGAAGGAAGGTGGAATGGCCAAGGCGATTGAGGCTGGTCTGCCAAAGCTTCGTATCGAAGAATCGGCGACCAATAAACAAGCTCGGATTGACCGTGGTGAGGACGTAATTATCGGTATCAACAAATATATCTCGCCAGAGGGTACTCAAGATAATTTTGAGGTTCTTGCAATTGATAATGAAAAAGTTCGTGAGGCCCAGATCGCACGGCTCAAGCATATCAAGACCAATCGAGATCAAATCCATTCTGGCGCCTGCCTCAAGGCCATTACGGATTGTGCCGCAGGAGGCTCTGGTAATTTACTCGCCCTTGCCGTCGAGGCGATACGTGCACGGTGTACAGTTGGCGAAATCTCTGATGCAATGGAAGTAGTTTTCAAACGTTTCCAAGCAACCCATCGGAGCATTACGGGCGTGTATGGGAGTCATTTCCAAAACGATTCAGACTGGCAAGCTTTGAGTTCACGTATTGATAAATTCGAACGTAATGCTGGTCGCAGACCTCGGATATTGGTAGCAAAAATGGGACAAGATGGCCATGATCGTGGTGCCAAAGTGGTAGCGACCGCCTTTGCTGATCTCGGATTTGATGTCGATTTAAGTCCAATGTTCTCAACGCCGGAAGAGGTTGCGCGTCAGGCGATCGAAAATGATGTGCATGCTATTGGCGTAAGTTCACTTGCAGCCGGTCACCTAGCTCTCATTCCCGAACTTAAAGCTGCATTGGTGGCCTACGGTGGAGATGATATCGTGGTATTCGCTGGTGGAGTCATCCCACGACAAGATTATCAGGCTCTCTATGATAATGGGATCGCCGCAATATTCGGTCCAGGAACCAAGATTCCTGACTGCGCCAAGTCAGTGCTTGATGCTATAGAGAGCCCAGGTGCCTGAGATTGATTTCAATGCAATACGAAACGGGCAGCGCCGCGCGCTGGCTAAAGCCATCACACTGATTGAATCCACCAATCCAATGCATCGAAAAGACGCAGCGGAACTTCTTGGGCAGTGTCTCCCTCACAGTGGGCAAAGCTTACGCATAGGTATCTCAGGTGTTCCTGGAGTTGGGAAATCAACATTTATTGAGGCCTTTGGGCTCTTTCTAATCGGTCTTGGAAAACGTGTGGGAGTGCTTGCTGTAGATCCGTCTTCCCCCCTCCAAGGAGGTTCGATTCTAGGTGACAAGACCCGGATGGAAAAGTTGTCACGTAAAAATAGCGCTTTTATCAGACCATCGCCAGCGGGCCGCTCTTTGGGTGGTGTTGCTAACCGAACACGTGAAGCAATTTTGCTTACCGAATCGGCAGGATTTGACGTTATCCTAGTCGAGACCGTCGGTGTTGGTCAGAGCGAATACGAAGTCCACTCGATGACAGACTTATTTCTTGTGCTGATCCAACCCGGCGGCGGTGACGAGTTACAGGGCATCAAAAAAGGCATCTTAGAAGTGGCCGATTTCATTGTTATTAACAAGGCCGACGGCGATGCAGCGCGATTGGCGGACCAGTCGGTAGTCCATCACAAAAATGCTATGGGCTATTTAAACCATCAGGGATTCTGGACTCCTGAGGTGTTATCCGTAAGCTCTCTGGAACAACGGGGTATCGATGCCCTTTGGGATCGCATTGGTGATTATTGTGAAGCCGGCGCTGAAGCGATTCCAGAACGGAGAACGGGTCAGGCAAGCCAATGGTTTGAGCGGCTTCTCAGTGAGGGAATTACCGATTATCTAGAGGAAAATGCGACTTGGGCGGATTTCTACAAAGCACAGAAAGAATATGTGGCTCTTGGGCAAATATCACCGACCCAGGCCGCCATTGATTGCATAGACTGGCTGAAAAACAATCTATAATTTTGCCATCTGTTTCTCACACATTTGGAATCTCATAAGCCCGCACAGCACGAAGAAGATCTCGTCTAGAGATCTGGCCCTTTAGGCTTCCCTTTGTGTCAACCACTGGGAATCGTCGTCGATTTTTTTTCAGCATCTGCTCAGCGACCTCAACGATATTGGAACCCAATTGAATTGTCTCGACCGGCGTACTCATTGCATCGCCAACACACCCACCGATATCCCCTTGATATGTACCTATTAGGATCGACCTTAAACAGTCTTGTTCAGAGATCATACCCACCAATTTGCCATCCCCATCAACGACTGGGGCACCCGATATATTTTGGATGAGCAACAAATCGACAAGAGAAAGTAAATCCATATCTGGTTTTGCCGTTGCCAAGTGTGTAGTCATAAAGTCATCCACAACTATCGATCTAAACATCTGAGCCTCTTTTTTTATTACGCTTGGTTGTTAGAATACTTCTTAGTCACGGGAGAATAATAGGTATGCTGCAAAAAATTGATCATGTTGGTATTGCGGTGATAGATATCGAGGAAGCTATCAAAACCTATCAAGGCCTCGGGTTTAGGCTGACTGGGAGGGATCGTATCGATTCACAAAAAGTGGAAACCGCATTTTTCCAGATTGGCGAGTCATGTATCGAATTAATTGCGGCAACAGAGCCAGAAAGCCTAATCGCAAAATTTATCCAGAAAAACGCTGGTAAAGGAGGGCTTCAACAATTAGCAATCACGGTGACCAATATCGAAGCCGAGCTCGGCCGCCTTAAACACGAGGGCTATACGCTGATCAATGAAACACCAGTACCCGGCGCCCACGGAACCAAGGTCGCTTTTGTCCATCCGAAAGATACCGAAGGCGTGTTGCTAGAGTTGTGCGAACATCCCACTAAGTCATCTTGATGGTTCTCACATCGATCACGCGCTACCCAATTAAAGGACTTGCCGGCGAATTGTTGGCAAGTGTCGCAATCAAACCGGGGGGAGCGCTGCCGGGTGATCGTCGGCATGCACTCCAGTTCCACGATCGAGTACCACCGGATCCGATCAACTGGCGGCCAAAAAAATATTTTCTGCAGTCCACGCAATCCAATCTCTGTGCAGATATTCAAGTACGGTGGACAACTGACCATGTCACGCTCAATCATTCCGACAAAACACTGATCATGTCACGTGATTCGTTAGATGGAAAATCGCTCGTAAAATGGATATCACAGCTCGACCCCTCATCCGGGGAATTTACACTTGAGACCCTCGAGAGCGGGTTTACCGACCAAAAAGAGGCATATGTCTCGCTACTGAATAAAGCAACCATCAGCGCTATCGCGGCTGCCATAGGTACCTCAGATCATCCAGAGCGCTATCGTGGTAATCTGTTACTAGAACAGGCGAAACCCTTCCAAGAGCTACAATGGGTAGGGAAAACATTAACGATAGGAACTGTGCAGTTTGAGATCGTAGAACCGATTGTTAGGTGCCGAGCTACTGAGTATGACTGGCATGGTAAACGTACCATAGGATTTCTTGATCGCTTAAATCAGTTATGCGATACGGATGTGTGTGGACTCTTCCTGCGCGCGAGCAGTAGTGGGATCATTAGCACCGGGGACCGCGTTGAGGTAATTGGCTAAAGATAGGTTAATCGCGGATCTGTTTCAGGTCCCTTTGGTTGGCTTGAAAAGACTGCAGTAATTCGTGCGATGGGCTAAATCCACTCGTCTTCATCAAACGACCGCGATTTCAGAAGCGATTCCATTTCAACGAGTACGCCCTGAACAATTGATTCAAGCCACATAGCGCGTTCTATGGCCCCTGCTCGCGTACTCGATGATCTGGACGATACTTGTGCAAGGCGTTTTCGCATCCGGGCCTGAAATTCCTGGATTTTTGAGAGAGCCACCGAATCATCCGCCAACATCTCGAACAATTCTCGGATCAATATCGACTATCGAGCGCCATTAAGCCGTGCTTCAATCCAGTCCGATAGGGCCTTTGCAGGATTAGTGGAGCATCCCAGCAATTCAAACAACGTATCGTAATACCTTTCAGCGATGGTCATCAGCAATCCACGATTGCTGTCGAAATATTTCTAAATCGTACCCTTACCTATTCAAGTTCGAGGGGCAATAGTATCGACCGAGACTTTACAAACACCCTTATCTACCATCAGGCTCTCACTCACAAAGAGAATATCTTGTTCACAACCAATGAACGGCTATCGTTTTCGATACTTGTGCTCACTCCTGGCTGCTTCAGTCAGATTCACGGATTGGCTGCCTCGAATAAGCGAAAAAAATTTTCAGTCGTTTGGTCAGCAATTGCCTCCGGCTTTGTACCCCTCAGTTGAGCTACTGCCTCGGCCACATGACTGACAAATGCTGGCTCATTCGGTTTCCCACGATAGGGAACTGGGGCAAGCCACGGTGAATCGGTTTCAATCAACAGACGATCGCCTGGGATCTTTCGACAAACTTCGTGCAAATCCGTCGCTTTCGGGAAACTTACAATACCGGACATCGAGATATAATAACCAAGATCGATGGCTCGCTCAGCCATCTCCCATGACTCTGTAAAACAATGCAACACACCCGGAACCTCAGTCGAGCCATGTGTCTTGATCAATTCAATCGTTTCGTCGCGTGCATCTCGAGTATGCACAACAATAGGTAGACCCGCCTGCTTGCCCGCCAGCAAGTGAGTCATAAAACTCTCGCGTTGCACATCGGTCACCGGACCATGAAAACCATCCAAGCCCGTCTCACCGAGTGCGATAACAGAATCTGCTCGGGCAAGCTCTAATAAGAGGTCGACAGTCACCCACGGCTCTTCATGCGCATGGCATGGATGGATCCCAACTGTTGCCCATACAGCATCATAGGTCTTGGCAAGACGCCTCGGAGCGTCATTCTCGAGTGTGATTGAAATACACAGCATCCTGTCAACGCCGTGATTACGAGCCAAGTCCAATACCGACTGGATCCCGCCTTCACGTTCGGAAACATCAATACAGTCAAGATGGCAATGTGAATCGATCATAAATATCCTCTAGCGCGAATTGTAACAGCCATATGCAAGTAACTTGAAAATTACATTTTCAGAGGTAAAACCGGTATCCCAATACTCGTCTTAAGAGGATCAATTCTTCTTTAGGGAGCAACAAAGTTATCCATATTTGCGTAGGAGTGTATTCAGATTTTGACCGTCTGATTTGACGCGAATATTTGCCACAGATAGACCTCTGAATCATCCAAACAACTGGAAATGAAAAAGAGAGGCACGAACCAAAAACATTTAACGAAAGAGAGGTCATGCAATGATCTGCCTACTCACTTTAAGTTGTATGACCCGTGCATAGCTGCTAGTCCAAATTTTTTATCTTGGAACTCTTGTCCACATAAATGCCCAAGCTGCAAACAGAGAGCCAAGAGCAAGTCCTGAATTCACGACAATCCGCGCCTGCGCCTGCGTACGTACTTCGGTAATCCGTTCTTTGTAGTGATACAATACCCGCACGGTCGGATAAGGTGCGCTAAATACAGCGTTAATAGGGTGTTGCGTAGGTTGTTGAAACTGCGCACGAATCAATTGATCACAAACGCGCTCCATGACCGTCGAGACTGTCAGCATATCTACTTTCCCAAACAGCTTTAATACGACCTGACTGTCTTCTCCAAAACGTATACGCACCAGCGCATCCAGAACATCACGGGCTAGTGCTAAACGCTCGGGTGCGGTCTGCACTGCTGTAGGTTCGGCCAACAGGGCATCAGAAAGTAAAAGGTCCTCCCCATTTATGCCGAGATCCTGCGCTGTTTTTTCCATAAGCTGTGGTGTTGGTACAGGCACCCTAACCATCCTCAAGCGACTCACAAGTGTCGGCAACAGTTTCCCTGGAGTCGTGGTTTGAAATACAAAAACCGTACCAGAGGGGGGCTCTTCTACAACCTTTAGAAGCGCGTTACTGGCGGCTTGGTTCAAGCAGTCAGCGGGTCGTACTATGATCACACGGCGCCCACCCATCGATGCTGTCGTGTAAGCTACTTCAATGGCCTCTCGAACCGCTTCGATTTTGATTATCCCAGCTGCGCCCGCGAGTCCCAAGTGCAGAATATCAGGATGTGGGTCAGAAATTCGACAGGAAACACATTCACCACAAGGCTCGTCCTTTTTTGGAGCCTGGCATAACAATGCACGCGCCAAATGATCAGTCAATGAATCGGTAACCACGGCGAGCGGATGCGCCAGGCACCATGCGTGTGGCGGCGATGCTGATCGCAGACCTCTCTGAATCGACTGCCATGAAGTCTTCAGCCAGGGCGACATGTAAGCCCCCAACGACCCGTAAGCTGGTTCATCATCTCCTCAGTCAAGCGTAACGCATCAACTGTCGCGTCTAATGTGATAACTCGCTCAGAATCGTGGGCTGCGATCTGCTGGTACATTCTCCGCACTCGCTCGAAAAACTCGATGTCTTCAGATTCAATTCGATCCAGATTTCCACGCTCACCTGCGCGCGCAAGCCCGACCTCAACAGGAACATCAAAGAACAATGTCACATCAGGGATTCGCTCGCCTTGGACCAGTTTTTCC
>MDTC01204852.1_pt1 | contig 12062 bp, 10 predicted proteins | sample 811181 | NCBI WGS metagenome assembly MDTC01 (sample SAMN05326644, study PRJNA326480) | marine metagenome | isolation source: seawater | place: Pacific Ocean: North | collected 2011
TCAACACCAATTGTTGTACGACCTGGCAACACTGATGAAACTGCTTCTGTGGTCAAGTTGCTTAACGAAAACTCTATTCCGCTTGTCCCACAGGGTGGCAACACAGGACTTGTCGGCGGAAGCATTCCGATGAGCGGAGAAGTTTTGCTATCTCTGAAACGATTAAATACCGTCGAGCCTGTCGATGGTCTAGCTCTCCAAGTAACTGTGGGGGCAGGGGCAACTTTAGCTGATACTCAGAAACATGTTAGGAACCATAACTTTGAAATTGGCGTTGACCTAGCAGCTAGAGATAGTTGCACTATCGGAGGCATGATCGCAACGAACGCTGGTGGCATAAACGTGCTCCGTTACGGTGCCATGCGTGAACAACTGATTGGTGTTGAAGCGGTGATGTCAGATGGAACCGTGATCAAGCATCTTGAGGGATTAGAAAAAGACAACACCGGATATCATCTCCCAAGCCTTCTGGCTGGTAGCGAAGGAACATTAGCCGTTATCACCAGAGCTAGGTTACGACTCAGACCACAGTTGCCTGAAATAGTTACGGCCTTGATCGCTTTCGAGAGCGTTCACGACGCTGTTGAGGTATCCACGCGTCTAAGGCAGCAGCTGACATCACTGCACGCCCTCGAAGCGATATTTACTAATGCTATGACTCTCGTCTCAGCACACATTGGGGCTCAAGTACCGGTTGGGCCGAATGGTAAAGCTTGGCTACTCGTCGAAGTGGCTGCTGGAACTGACCCATTTGAAGAATTTCAACAGGCTTTACAAACTTGCGACGACAAAATCATGGACGTTGCAGTTGCCACAGACGATCGATCTCGAGATAAGTTATGGCGATTTCGTGAGCAAATCACGGAGGCAATTTCCATCATGGGAACACCACACAAGCTCGATGTCACTATTGGGCTCGCTCGACTAGAGAAATTCATTGATGAAATTCCCGAGGTTGTAAAACATGCAGACCCCAATTCGTTAATTTACTTATTTGGACATCTAGGTGATGGAAATGTTCACGTAAACGTTGTCGGGACAGATGGAGGCGAGCCTTCCAATATCGTTGAATCCGAGGTACTTAGTTTTGTTGCATCACTTGGCGGAAGCATCTCAGCGGAACATGGCATCGGCACGGCCAAAAAAAGTTACCTACATTTAAATAGAACAAGTGACGAACTAAGATTCTTCCGAAATATAAAAAAGGCGCTAGATCCAAACAACATCATGCACCCAAACTGCCTGTTAAGCGACTAAACCTAAGTTCCTATGCCTAACTACACGAATGCCCCTTATGCAACCAGGCACTCGACACAAGGAATGGTTTGTTCAATCGACCACTTAGCTAGTGGTGCCGGGATCGAGGTAATGCGGCAGGGCGGAAATGCAGCTGATGCTGCAGTGGCTGCCTCTGCTGTATTAGCTGTAACTTGTCAGCACATGTGTGGAATGGGTGGCGACTTGTGGGCCCTCATACACTTCGAAGATGGTCAGCCTCCGTTGGCGCTTAATGCCAGCGGAAGGGCTGGTAGCGGAGCAAACCCTGACACACTTCGTCGAGACGGCCTACTAGAAATGCCGTTTCATAACGATCCACGTTCAATTCCGGTTCCTGGGTGCGTCGATGGCTGGGTTGCTATCAACACCAAACTCGGTAATTTAAATTTAGCAAAGGTACTCGCGCCTGCTATATCTCTTGCATTCAATGGCTTCCCCATTTCCTCTCAATGCGCAACTGCTTGTCGCCTCCTTAAGAATGTTGCGAATACTGATGATTACATGCGCCACGGACTACCTAGTACAGGCGATCTTATAACTCGATCCGGAGTTGCAAGGACTTTGGAAGCTATCGCTGAGAACGGCAGACGGGCCTTCTACGAAGGCCAGGTGGGGAAGTCCCTAATTGAATTTGGGATGGGCGAATACTCAGAAGATGATCTTGTAAGAAATCAAAGTGACTGGGTTAATCCAATTTCAATTGAAGCTTGGGGGCATAGAGTTTGGACAGTTCCCCCGAACTCTCAAGGTTACTTAACCCTTGCAGCTGCCTGGATTTCAAGCCAGCTCGATCTTCCTGAAGACCCAGATAATCCCCTCTACACTCATTTGCTCTCTGAGGCGGTGCGACAAAGTGGCTACGACCGACCTGATGAACTACATGAGTTCGCGGATCCTGAGAAGCTCCTCTCTCTCGAGCGGCTCAACCCGCGAGTAGCGGCTATTTCAAAGCGCTCTGTTTCTGATACTGCATCTGGTATTAACAACGGTGACACGATCTACCTAAACGCAGTCGATAGCAATCGAATGGCAGTCTCACTAATTCAATCCAATGCCTCTGGTTGGGGCGCTTTGCAATTTTTGCCAGAAAGTAAAATTTCTCTTCACAACCGCGGTCTTGGTTTTTCTACCCAGAAGGGCCACAAAGCAGAATACGGTCCCGGTCGGCGACCTCCACACACCCTTGCTCCAGCTCTTGTGCAACGACTTGATGGCAGCATCAGAGCAGTATTAGGGACTATGGGTGGAGATAGCCAACCTCAGATAGTCCTTCAGCTTTTAGCACGACTTCTTCATTCGAAGCAGGAACCTGGAGATGCGATAGCTGCAGCTCGGTGGCGCTTTGCTGGTAACAACCGAAGCGGATTCCACACTTGGGCTAATGCCAGTGACCTAGTCCTACAGCTAGAGGGACATAACACAGTTGATGCTTCAGCGCTTCAACGACTTGGGCATGATATCGAGTACTTGGGTGAATACGACAGCGCATTCGGTCATGCACACCTGATTGAAGTACAGGAGAATATACTCGCAGGAGCTGCAGACCCTCGCGCGCTTGCCGGCGGCGTGGCTGGTTACTGATTCTCGAAAAACGGACAGTGGCGACAACTTGAGTTGCAACAATAACCGCGACTCAAGTGATATCCGGATGTGAACACGAACAGTCCAGTAAGCGGGTCGACATAGCCATCTTCGCCAGCCTCTGTCGCTTGCCTATGTGCTTCAGCTACTATATTCGGCAGGGAAACTGGCTCTTTCAAAATTTCAATACTTCCGTTATCGGTTTTTCCACTGGACCTGGCGGTGGGCTAAAAACGAATCCATGGCCTCGCGACTGTCCTCAGTGCCTGCTGCCAAAATTTGAGTCCTGTTCTCGATATCAATACCAGCTCTCAGGCTTGAAATCTCCAAATTAGACCACATGGTCTCTTTTGTCATCCACACACCAAATGGGCTATTTGACTTAATTTCTTCTGCCACAGCTAGGCAACGAGGCAACAAGTCATCAGTCGAAGTGATCTTGCTGACCAGGCCCAATCGATCGGCTTCTTCGGCATCGAACACGCGACCGGTCAACATTAATTCCCACGCTCGTGAAGCACCAATTAGTCTCGGCAAAAGCCAACTAACGCCAATATCACAACCCGATATCCCTAGTCGAACAAATGCCGTTCCGAATTTAGCTTCTGCGCTGCAATAACGAATATCACTAGCACAGGCGATCGCAAAACCGCCGCCTGCGGCTGCTCCATTAACTGCAGCTATTATCGGTTGTCGAACATCACGCATGTGGTGAACTAATTCAGCAATGTATTGCTGAATAGCCATTCCTCTTTGCTGTTGCCCAAAGTTTTCTGTTCCAGGAATAGTTCCGAACCCGTTGAGGTCTAAACCAGCGCAAAACCCGCGACCAGCACCGGTAATGATTACTGCTCTCGTCTCATGATCTGAATCAACTAGTTCTAACGCTTTATGGATATCGTTAACAAGGTCATATGTGAGAGCATTAAGACGTTCCGGCCGATTAAGAAGAATTCTCGCAACTCCTTCAACCGGCTGGTCAACGAGCACGTTTTCGTATTCAGCATTCATTTCGCTTCTCCTTATTCATCGCTGGCTTAATTTTTGGCTCTCGTCAAAGAATAAATCTTTATCGCTAAAAAATGGTTGTAACTTCTATTCGACTTGGACCCAGCACTAAAGCGCTTTCTAATGCTGCGGTTCCTAAAGTTAGGAGCTCAGTTGCGTCCATGGAATGTGAGGGATAGCAGGCAACTCCAGCCGAAAGACTGACGACGTCGCGTGCTGGAGCGTCTAAAGCAGCGCGACGAATGCGATCAGCAGCCCACACCGCACCGCTTTCGGAGGTTTCGTCTAAGATTGCTCCGATCACACCCGGCCCAATGTGACAGACGGTGTCTGAGTCGCGCAACGTTGCAACAACAAGTCGAGAGGAAACCCTCATTGCCTGTTCTTGCAGGTAGAGAGCAAATGAAGTGAACCGATCGATCTTAAATAACACGATAGACAAGGGTTTCAATGTCCTTCTTGCTAATGCGACCTTACGTTCCAGAAGCACTTCAAAGATACGCTCATCGGGCAACCCGGTGATATTCTCCCTAATAGAGCCAACTTTGACATTCGAACCGCGCATTACTGAGATTCCACTCCTTCTAGAAGGGCTTATTAGCCGTAAAAACAATCGCTCTTAGACAGAGTGCCAGAGAGAATGCAAAACGACAAGATGGGGTTCCGCTTACGCATCTCTTGTTGGCACGCTAAAGTTTGAAAATGCGTATTACTCGGTATCAAAGTTCCACAGGACCTCGTTTAGCAGCGGTCAGAGGTGACCAACTCGTTGATCTGGAAACAAACCACACTGATCTGCCAAATTTACTCGCTGAACACAACGGTCACTTAGCCGAGATACCTACTTCCCAGGTAAGCGCACTCAGCGATACAAAATTTCTACCTTTGGTCGGATCACCTCCTGCGATATTAGCTGTCGGTCTGAATTATCGGGCCCATGCTGAAGAAGGCGGCCGTGAAGTCCCAACTACGCCGGTTGTATTCACTAAGCATCACAACTGTGTTCTAGCTCACCAAGATTCCATTCATATACCGAACGTTGCCCCGGACCGTGTTGATTACGAGGGCGAACTGGCCATTGTCATTGGGCGCCGCTGTCGCCATGTCCCAGTTAGCAGAGCGAAGGAAGTCATTGCAGGGTTTACAATCATGAATGACGTGAGTGTTCGCGACTGGCAAAAAGCAAGCCCTACTATGCTTATGGGAAAATCATGGGACACGCATGGCCCTATAGGTCCTTGGCTTGTCAGCTCAGATGAACTTGACCCACATGCCCTGCGCTTGACCACTCGAGTAAATGGTGAGATACGTCAGGATTCGAATACCAATGATCTTATCTTTAATTGTTACGAAATCATTTCGCACCTCTCGACTGCGTTCACGTTAGAACCAGGAACTGTGATCGCAACAGGAACGCCTGCCGGCGTAGGTCTCTATTATGACCCTCCACGGATGTTGACGCCAGGTGACGAAGTGTCTATCACCATCGAAGGCATAGGGACTCTTATCAATACATGTGTACAAGAGCCAAACACGCAGCTCTTCTAGAAACCGCAATATCGCCAATGCACCGCTTATCTATAAGAGGGATTCTGGTATTGACACAACCTTAGCCCTCAGGTACTCACCAAGAGCCTTGGCCTGGGGATCCTGACGTGTAGACGCCGCAACGCCTTCCTCTAAGAGCCCATGGAATATGAAGTTTAAGCTCAATATATTTGGCAGTTTATATCTATCAATACGCCTGCCTCGGGCTTCAGGCATCAGTTCTTGAAGCTTTTCAACCGACAAAAATGCCTCTAACCAGGCGTATGCTTGCGGAGATCTTGCAAAGATTCCCAGGTTGGCATTCGGGCCCTTGTCGCCAGACCTGGCACCGAAGACAACACCAAGTGGTCTTTCTTTAGTCGGTCCTCCAGGGACTTCTGGGATGGGGACTTCAGGTGTCTTAACGGTAACAGGTGACATAACACCAGTGCTTTCAACAACTGTGTGTGTGCCGTTTACCACCACGTCCATTGGAACCAATTGAGAGTCAATCAACGCTGGCCAATACACCCCAAATGGCTGTCCAGGTCCTGGGCCGCCTGCAGTTCCGAACATACCAGGAATCGAACAAAGACCAATTTCAGTGCCTGCGTTGGAGAACGCTCGCCCAACTTTCATTTCGTCTGGATCCTTGACGATAATCTTATATACAGCTACGGCTTCCTCGTTGGTAGCAGGATTAGCTTTATTCGTGGGCAAGAATTTGCGCACTACGGACTCATAGTCTTCGGGTTCATATGGGCAACTATTCCAAAATTGTCGTTCTACTAACTCCGCCTTTTGTTCTACGTCTAGCCCAGTCAGACCAATTGATATCTGATTTCGGTAACCACCCTGATAGTTCATTGCCACTTTAAGTTCGGCTGGCGCGGCTTCGCCTTTCGTTTGACTAATCAGTACTCGGTTTGCTTCAAGTTGTTCCAACTTGATGGTGTCAAACCGACTCACCACATCAGGGTTTAAGTATCTTTCGCTCTGGATTTCATATAACAGTTGAGACGTAATGGTCCCTACCGACACTTCCCCACCTGTGTCATCATGTTTTCCGATTACGGTGCTTCCGTCCGCGTGTATTTCAGCCCAAGGGAACCCAGGATAAGTTAGATCTTCAACCTCTGTAAAAAATGAATAATTACCACCGGTCGCTTGTGCTCCGCACTCGATCACATGACCTGCGACAATTGCACCAGCCAATTGATCCCAATCATCGCGTTTCCATTGGTGATGCCACGCTGCCGGGCCTGCAACGACTGCCGCGTCCGTAGCTCTACCTGTTACGACAATATCGGCGCCTTGATTCAATGCTTCGACTATTCCCCAGCACCCAATGTATGCGTTAGCAGTTACTATTCGATCAGCTAGCTTTTCGAGAGGTTCACCAGTATCTAAGTGGTTAAATTGATTACCCAAACCTATAAGCTCAGTAAGTCTCTTCGATAAATCATCACCACCAACATAAGCAACTTTAGGAGCAAGACCCAGTCGGTCTGCAACCTGTTGAACAGCGTCTGCGCATCCTTCAGGATTCAAACCACCAGCGTTTGTTACTACTTTGATGCCTTTGTCCAAACATTGTCCCATCACTTGTTCCATCTGAGTCACGAATGTACGTGCGTAGCCACCTCCGGGCGATTTAGCTTGGATCCTAGAAAGAATCAGCATCGTTAATTCAGCCAACCAGTCACCAGTCAACGCATCTATAGGGCCACCTTCAACCATCTCTTTTGCAGCTGATAACCGGTCGCCGAAAAAACCACTACAGTTTGCTATTCTTATCGGATCAGTTGCCATCTCAGCCCGAACCACCTTTCGAAAACCCAAAATTAACTTCGATAAATGCCGAAACTCAACAAACAAAGCTGTCGACCAAGTTTCAACAATAAAGTGAATGAAGTTAACACCCTAATATAAATTTTAAGTTTATTTTGGTTGTTGATTCCATTCAACGAATTAGATACGAGTCGTTCTCAACGACAGGTAACTTCTGTTCGGTTACTTGATCTCGTTTAAGCCTGTGCAAGAGAAGGTTCGCTCTGTCAAACTAGTCATATGGCAAATCCAGTATTACTCCTTCATGGTTTCACAGGCTCGGTTTCATCAACATGGAAACCCACTGGCCTAATCGAGCTACTACAAGAAGCAGGGCGAGAAGTCATTGCCATCGACCTTCCTGGACATGGCACTGCAGTGAAGCATCATGACCCCAAAGCCTACGCCGATATGGAAGAGGGACTGATTGAAGAGCTACCCGAGGGAATGGTCGATGGAGTTGGATTTTCGATGGGCGCGCGAACGCTTCTTTGTATGGCAGCCATAGCTCCGCATAAGTTCGGGAAACTCGTTGTCGCCGGCGTTGGAAGGAATTTGTTTGAGAGAGATGAAGCTCAAGCCGAGCGCATAGCCAAAGGGGTACAGGGCGAAGCCGACCCGGGTGATGTGCATGCTCAGACCTTTGCTCGTTACGCCACCGAAGCTGACCAAGACGGACAGGCCTTGGCAGCCTTCATGCGTCGTAAGCACTACCCGCTTGGCGAATCGGAGTTTCAGTTGATCACGCATCCAGTCCGGGTGGTTCTCGGAACCGAAGATTTCGCTGGACCGGCGGATCCGTTGCTGAATAGCCTAAGCAATTCAGTTTTAACGGAACTACGCGGTTGCGACCACTTTGCAACTCCTAAGAACTTCGGCTTTATTGATGCGGTCCTTGATCACCTTGAAGCTTTTTAGCGAACTGTATCACTCATCATATTGAATCGATCACATTACTTTAATAGAGATCTCTAAGCGGCAATATTCGTCGTAGTCACCATTATTCTAGCACTCAGGCTTGTCTCGGTTAAACGAGCCGAGGACAATTCGTGCATATCTTCAAGCAGTAAACCCAGTGTTGGAAATCTCCTGCAAACTACTGAAAGAAACAACTCTGATTAATAACCTCATCCAACAAATTGAACATTTTCTGAGTCGCATTCGTTTGACATTGCTTCATTTTCGTAGCCATGGCACAAGTATTTGGCTAGCTTTATGTAACCCTCACGCACTAGATTCTCGATACTAACTCAAAAAGGTGAACACTATGCTTTTACACATCAGACATCATCATGACGAAAAAACATGCCCAGCAGGAGACACGGAGCGGGTAGCAGCATCTTTTGGTTCTCTTCTTCCAGCACTGCAGACTGCTGGTGTCACTGTTGTCGGAGCTTGGGTAGACCCACCGAGTCATGACTTTTTTCTTGTTGTAGAAACAGATAATTACGAAGATTTGCTAGAGGGCATGGCGACAATTATTCCCGTTGGTAGCGCAACTATTCAGCCAGTAGTTGACATGAAAGCTCAGATGGAGCGCTCAACTGCCAACTAAGAGTCAAGACTAATTGTCTGACCTAATCAAAAAACCCAAACCAGATCAATTCAGTCTGTATTTTTCTTGACGAACTCGACTTAATGGTTTTAGATATCAATTGAATCAGACACACGGCTAACAGAACTCGACCATCCCCACTCAATAGTTACACTAAAAAACCCCTTGCTATGAAAGGGTTTGCAAGCAGAAAATCTGACTCTACAACATCTTTACAAAATAGAAAACAGCTTAGGGATGGGGGTTGTAGGGCATGTTATTACTCCCTCTCAACAGTTGCGCTTGTCAAACCCCCTAGAGACAGAGCTCTGCAGAGCCATGAAGAATAGTTTGCGACTAGAGATAGAAGCACTCAAAATACTTTTATCTCACACCTTTAAGCACGCCATCAGTTTCGTCTGCAAATCTATTTCTATTTACCCTAGTTTCAAATACCCAAATACACATCGAATCTTTGCTGTGATAGGCCGCCTTCAACTCATCATCTATACCGCAAACCCACTGTGGAATATCTGCCTTAACACAAAACATGCACTTCTCATCTAATGGCTATGCGACTCGCCTAACAAAGACTCTGGATTACGAACCAATCCCGAAACTCGAATTTCAAAATGCAAATGAGGTCCTGTTGAAGCCCCGGTCGACCCCATTTGCCCTATCATTTGACCAATTTGCACTGTTTGCCCAACATTAACTTGCGAGTGTTTCAGGTGGGCATAAACAGTAGCAAGTTTACTTCCATGCCCCAACACAACTGTTCTCCCATAGGCAACCAAATCAAACACACCAAGCACCGTCCCAGATTTGGCTGCATTTATAGCACCATCGTATGTTTTGGAACTAGATACATAGTCCGTTCCACCATGCATTAACGGTTGCTTCCAAATCGGATGATTACGCAACCCAAATGATGACGTAATTCTCGCCTCTTTTACGGGGCTCAAAAACCCTGATACGTCGCTAGAGTCTGCTTCACAGTGCTGAGCATGGTCTAACAAATCATCAATAAATTGGCTATCCAAAGGACCCGACTGAGCAGTAATAGTTCCCGTATCTGGTTGAGAATTAACCCTTAACAGAAACACTCCTCCTCCAAATGAGGAAGCTGACCCAACTGGGTTTACCGAGCAACTGTCGACCCCTGCAAGCTTCATGTCTCCAAAGTTAAGAACCTCACCCGTAGCTGCAACCAGCGCATAACCACTTATCCGAGGAGATGTAAGAATCTCGACAAAATCACTACTCACGTTCTTTCCTGGGCCAGACCCAAAAAACTGTGCATCACCAAAAGTGAAAATCCCACCATCAGACGCAACAAGCCAATACCCCAACCCAGTAGGCGTGCTTCCCATCCCAACAATTGGCTTATTAAGAGTAATCTCTGACAGGTCCCCATAAGAACCTGCATCTCCAAAAACTGATACGACACCTTTTTGCGTTGCTATCCAATAACCAGTGCCGTTCGGGGTCGACACAATAAACATTTCATCCGTAGGGCTCCCTGAGCTTAAATCACCGAAGTGCAGCAGTTGTCCAGTGTTTTCGACTGTCCCGGGATTCGAAGCAGCAGCCGGGGCCCCTAAAACACCTACATAACAAGCAGTTAATAAAGCTACGCGAGCCACAAATATCGCCAAAGTCACTAACGGAGTATAGATTCCACAGGTGCAACCATTCGCGGATTACCCCCGTATTATTCTTCAACGTGGCGGATGTAGTTTTATTAGAACCTTGGTTTAAAGGTTCACACGCGCAATGGTGCATCGGGTGGCAACAGGCCAGTAGACATAACATCGCTATTGTCGCGGGTCCTGAGGGAGGCTGGCGGAAATCACTTCGAGCTGGGCCGGCTTTCTTCGCCAACCAGCTTGAAAAAAGCCATCAGACGGTAGACGTTATAGTTGCAAGCAGCCCTATAGATTTAGCGGGAGTGATTGGCTGCAGTAGCAGATTGTTTAGGAACAAACCATTCATTTTATATATGCACGAAAGTCAGTTCGGGTACCCTCCGGGACTCAAAGGGCCACCGGCAGACCACCTACTAGCTACCGACTTCAACGCTATAAAGGCCTCAACGCGCACATTAGTAGCTAGTAACTACCATCGCGAACTACTAACGAAGGCGCTACCCGAATTCGCTGAGGAACTAGTTCTTGGAAACACCACTGAATCTATGGCGGCTTTCCATATAGATACATTACCGGTCGGTGTAGGTCTAATCGAACCTAGACTCAGCGATCTATCCGGGCCGCCTCGAATACTTTGGAACCATCGGTGGTCAGCCGACAAAGACCCTGAAGGATTTGTCAGCGCCATAAAGCAGTTGGCCCTGGAAAACTACGACTTCGAGGTCATAGCGATCGGTCCGGTCGAACGAAGTGGCTCAACGCAATTTTTGAGGCTCAAAAAAACACTAGGACCCAGGCTTATCGCTAGCGGCGAGCAATCCAGAAACTCGTACATCAGCTATCTACAAACAGCAGATATTGTTGTCTCTACCTCCAGACACGAGTTTTTCGGCGTTTCTGTGGTTGAGGCGATTTCTGCGGGAGTCCGCCCGCTCTTACCAAACAGACTCAGTTATCCCGAACTTGTCCCAGGTCATCTACGCGATTCATTTCTCTACTCCGGCGATATTTACGAATCGCTGGCTCCATTACTCATGACAACACGGTCTCGACTCCACGAAAATAGGGATGCGCTAATCAAGCATGTTGAATCTTTTAATTGGAGGTCCTTAGTTCACGACTACGATGACCTTGTAGATAATGTTGCTGGCCAGGTAGGTGAACAAGGTGATCTTCGTAGATAATGCTATTTGGAGTTGGAGAGGTCAAAAGTGGGCTCATCTCGCTTCCGATAGTTCATATTGGGAACTACATGAATTCGCTCACCAACTTGGCAAACGTCGTATTGGTTTCCAGGGGGACCATTATGACGTCAACGAATCAGAACGCCTTGACGCCATCGACCTCGGGGCCACGGCTGTAGGTTGTCGTGACCTGCTCAAATCAATTCGCTCGAATGGGCTAAGACAAAAAAGTCGCCTCGAAACTTGGAACATCCTCTGCGATCAAGAGATAGAAGGATCTTCAATACCGGACCTGATATCTCGCTTAGTCACAAGTCGTTGTTTCTCTCACCAACTAGTGAATCGACTCAACGAATTTTCACCGGAGTTGACCAGTGAAAGAGTCAAGATCATCATTGTTCAACGCAGCGGTCAAGCGGCAATTGTGATCAGTGGACCTCTCGGACCATGCCAGAGAAAAACTATCGATAA
>MDTC01209254.1_pt1 | contig 12062 bp, 10 predicted proteins | sample 811181 | NCBI WGS metagenome assembly MDTC01 (sample SAMN05326644, study PRJNA326480) | marine metagenome | isolation source: seawater | place: Pacific Ocean: North | collected 2011
AAATAAACATCAGTTCATTTGTATTAAAATTTATTCCAAATTTTTGAAAAATAATTAAATTTATGATTAAAAACACTACAACAATATAAGTTGTCGGCTTATCGATTAAAAATTGATTTAATATATCAAAGACTTTTGTTAAATCTAGGTCTCTTAAATAAATAAAATCAAAAATGAGGTCTTTGAAGTCTATTTCAGATGTGTATGCAAAATTTTGCATTTTAGAAAAATAAATTTTTTGATAGAAAAGATTTAGGCTATAAATAACCAAACTAGCTATTAAATAAATATTTCTTTTTATTAAAACAATACTAAAAATAATTATCACAAGAGAAATTAGTGAGACAAAGTTTTTGGTTAACACCATACCACCAAAACTTAGAAAAAAGAATAATGAAGTCAAATTCTTGTTTTTGTACATTTGAACGAAGTTGTACAAATAAACACTTATAAAAAAGCTCACAATTCCCTCAATCATTAAGGAATTTATTAAAAGATACTCTAGCCAATCATTGTTAGTTATGATCGAAACAAAAAGAATTGATGAAATAAATTTATTTTTTTTTAATATTTTAAGGTCTGCAATTAACAAAATACTAAAACTTAAAAATAAATAAGAATTAACCTGAATAAATTGAAAATTTTGAGAACTGAATCCAATTTCAAAAAGTAGTGCTTGAATATAACTAGGCAGTAAACCTTGTCCTTCAATTAAATTATTTTCAAGTGCAAAAAAGTAATTATTTTCATATATCATGCTTGCAAGATCTAACCATTGAGCCAGTACATCAGTATTCAATTCTTTATAAGTTGAGTTATTAATTAAATCAGTAAAAAACAAGTAATTGAATATTTTATATATAGATAAAATTGAAACAATCTTAATAACTCCAACTAAGCTTTTTGTTTTAAAAAGAATTAGAACACACCAAAATAATGATGTAATATAAAAAGTTGATTGAAAAGTCATTTTTCCCCCAATGAACATAAGAACTGAATCACAAATAAAATAGCTTGTTAAATACAACACTAACGCAACAGACCTTCCACCAAATAAAAATTTATTATTTAAAAAATCAGATAAATATACAAAAAATAAAGTACCAAGAATAAATGATATTATCTTCGCAAAAGACACTTTATCTAAATTTATTAGATTAAATCTTTGAATAAAATTAATTCCACTATTGAAAATAACGGGAATTGAAATAGCTAACAACAGGTTATTTTTGATAAAATTTATATAATCGTTTTTGAAAATACTCATAATCAAGTCACCAGTTTATCCAAATTATTAGAACTACAAATACCTATACTTAACTTTAGATAAAATTTTTTCAAGAGTTTTAAGTGTGTTCATTTATAATTTTTTCTTTAAAGTAAGAAATAGAGTCTATTGCAGTTGATCCTTGACTTACAAAATAGCTTTCATTACGGGTTTTGTGAAAATGTGATAAAAATGATGAAATACTGATTTGGCTTCCTGATTTCAACCAGTAATAAGCCATAGCAATTGCATCAGCTGAAAGAGTATTTTTCGATAGGTTTAAACCTTTTTTTGTATTTTCTAAATATGATGTTTTGTAAAAAAATGGATTACCTGTGTTTAAAAGCCAATTTATATTTCTTCTGTTAACAAATTTTTCATTATTTTTGATAGCTTTCCTTATAGTTTCAAAATCAAACAATTTTGTTTTCTTAGAGTAAATTACTTTATTTGATCTTTTGTAAAAATATTCATATTTAAATCTTTTAAAAAGATAAATTCTAGAAGGTAAATATAAAATTGAATTATCAATTGAATTAAGATTTAGATTTGATAAATAATTCAAAGAAGAATTGAATGGTATATTATCTGAATCAATTTGATATATAAAATCATTTGATGATTGTTCAATACATGAGTATTTATTTTTGAAACCACCTAAATTAGATTTGTTTTTAGATATTTTTAGATCTATTTGGGAATTTTCAAGCAATGATTTAACTTCAGTATACAAATCATTATATTCTTTACTGCTCTCAGAATCATCAGTAATAATGATTTCATTGAATGCTTTATGAGCTAAAAAAGGCTTGATGGTATTTGATATGAATTTAGAAGAAAAATATGTAGGTATTGCAACAGTTATCTTAACCATAATTTATTTTGAAACTTTTTATAAATTTAATCACATATTAACGGCATTTACAGCAATTTTATTTAATAAGTTACTAAAAATTTATGGTAGTTGAACTTGTAAAATTGCACCTGACCGTATAGTTATGAAAATGTTATCAAAATTGTTATCATCCACTGTTACTGAGGTTACGGGTGAGCCTAAAGTTTGTATTGGTAAAATTTTAAGCTGATCATTTATAAAATCATAAGCAAATAATTCATTGCTTAAATAATCCGCAAAAATGAAGTGTTCAAAATATTTGCTCTTAGAATCGGTTATAACATCTCCACCAATTATCGCAGCTCTATAGTTTTCAGGTGCATCATGATTGTAAAATACTTTTGGCTTAGTTGCATTTTTCTCTACATATTCTCTAAGATCTCCTGGGGAATTATCAATATATGGGCGCGTATCCCAGAAAGGACGTTGGTCAACTATCGTTGCTTCATAATAAGGCCAGCCAAAGAAAAAAGGTTTTTTTGAATTAGCGAAATCATTTAAATTTATTACATTAAGCTCTTCCATGGTGTATCTTCCAATGTCAGGAATAAATAAATAATTTTTATATTCCATGAATTTCCATGGTTGTCTCAAACCAAATGCCAACACATTATCCTTAGCTACTCCATACCTGTCATGTGAAATCAAATCTACATTGCTAAAATTATTATTTAGAAATAAAAGTTTTCTTTTTGGTGATGTTGTGTCAATTGCTTCATCAAACATATCTCCTACACCAAAGATGAAGTCATTAAAATATGTTGACCAAATTATATTTCCTCCGTAGTGATAACCACTAGTATTAGGAATAGTATAAAGAATTTGTTTAGACTCAAATATAGGCAGTCTATTTTCATTTAAATCAAATTTTGATACTTCTAAGTTATTTTCATTGTTTGTATAAGTTACTATAAAATAATTATCAGTTGGATGAAAAGCTATGGAGAACAATCCAGCAGAGCCCTCACCTATTTCTATTCGATCTAAAACCTTATCTGTTAAATCAAGAAATACATTGTTTTTGTTGTTTTTATATATTTTTCCAGAAACATTTAAGATATATCTGTCACCTTGATAAACAATAAGATTATTAAGGCTTTCAGGGTACTCTTCAATGTTGACAATCTTTGTTCCTAATATACACTCAGAAAAGTTTTCGCTACCTAACCAAGCTTTACACCCAGATTCTTCTGTATTATTAATTTCTATTTTGACAGGTTCTATTATTTCGTTGGGATCTTCATAAGAAACAGAAAAGTTATTTTCGTTGTTTCTCATTTGGAATAAAAATAGCGAAATTGAAATAATTAGAATAAAAAGCGGTACTGCTCTAACAAACTTAACATTAGAAATTTTTTTGAAATCACCAAGGTTTATAAGCAAAAGCAATATATACATCAACACGGGAAATAAAATCATAAATATTATTAATATTCCACGTGATAAATCATATTGTCTAAGTAGATAAAATACTCCTAGAAGTGTGCCGGCGTATAATAAAAATAATTTAAAAATATCAATTAAAACATTCATAGGGTTTTCTGTTGAAAATTTATTTTGAACAAAATAATATATAAAAAGAGTAGTTAAGACACTAATAAAGCTGACTATTAAGTAAGAGTCAATTTCAAAGTATATTGGAAAGTCGACCCTCTCTAAATCACTTTTAATATTTCCAAAGTTGCTTATAGCGACATCTGAATCACGATTTAACAAGCGCCTAAACAAAATAGAATTAAATAAAAATGAGAAAATAAAAATACTTAAGTTTTTTATCATTATTAGATTATAAATATATTTACATATAAAAATTCTATTTACAGATAACCAATTAATTAGATAAATAATATGTAGAAAGATAAGATAAGATAAGGAAATTTTTAGGTATTTAATATAAATAATTTAGATGAAATTATTAATAATTATTAAATTGAAAACAAGTACTTAGTCAAATACATTATAAAAATTTCAAAAAGATCTTATTAGAACTGAATTATTTAAAGCCCCTAAATAAAATAAATAAAAGATGTTTTTAAAATTTACAAAAAGATTATTTGGAAAGATACTGAGTTTAATTGAAAAAAATATTTCAATAAGGTATTTAGGTTCTAGTTATGGTGGCTGGTACATCTTAAATAATTATTTATCAGATAATTTAATAGTAATTTCTGCTGGAGCAGGAGAAGACATATCATTTGACATTGAAATGTTAAACAGCTTTCAATGTAAAGTCTTTATAATAGACCCAACACCAAGAGCTGTTCAGCATATAGAGTATGTTAAACAAAACTTAGGTAAAGGTAAATCATTAGAATACGATCAGAAAACCGGAAAACAGCCTATTGAGGCATACGATTTAACAACAATAAAAATTAGTGATTTTAAATTTATTGAAAAAGCTTTATATAATGAATCAAAAACTAAAATTAAATTTTACAAACCTTTAAATAAAAATTTTGTAAGCCACAGTATATCTAATTATAAAAATGACTATAAAACAGATTCAGATTTTATAGAAGTTTCAACTATTACGTTGAGAGAAATAATGGTTGAAAATAAAATTAAAAATATAGATATATTAAAACTTGATATTGAAGGTGCAGAAAATAAAGTTTTGCCATACATAATAAGAAACAAAATTTTTCCAAAACAAATCCTAGTTGAATTTGATGAAATCAACTCTACCTATATCACCCCATATCTAAAGGCATTATATATTGTTTTTCTTTTAGTTATAAATAAATACAAATTAGTTAAAACTGATAAATTTCCAAATTTTTTATTTGTAAGGTTATAAAATAAATAAAATTTTGATAAAAATAATTATTAAGATATTTTTTCACATACATATTTAGACATAAAATCGAAATTAAAATAAATGTCTTTGATATTATCTAATTCTATTTTCATTTCATCGTATCCACCATTATCAACCTCTTTTTTTAATATTTTTGATATATTGTTAATACTTCGAGGTTTTAAAATTATTGAAAATTTGTTCCAATCAATTTTGTCTTCAAATGGAAGAAAATGGTTATTGGAAATATAAACCGGAACAACTCCATTTATAATTGACTCATAAAGCCTAAAACTTGTAGGTCCAAAACCTCTTGGACATATGGAAAAATATGAATCAAGCATAGTTTTTTTAAAAATATTTTGATTATCAATTGAAATTTCAGAATTCATATCTTCAAGATTTTTTATAAAAAAACTTTTGTCTTTTGATAATTTTTTTTCTAATTTAATTCTTACATTGTGTGTTGGCCTTCCAACATAAGAGCCAATATATTTTTTTTCGTAATTATTATTGGGGTATTTTTTTGTTTGGTATATTAGTGGAAGAGGGATGACTTTCGATTTATTTTTTATAGGAGTATTAAAAGCCCCTCCCATGCTAAAGATTAAAGTGTTGTCTAACTCTACTAATGGGCCTCCGGCATATTGTACGACAGTAAAATATTTTTTTGATTTATCAATAAATTTATTTAGGAAGTTATTTATTTCATTTAAATCTTTTCCATAGTCATTTTTTACTAAATAATTAGTCCACTGAATAGGAATATAATTATATTCAGAACTTATATTGTTTGAAAAGAAATAATTATAAAAGTAAGCTTCAAAATTTATTTTATGATTTTCTACTGGATAATTGTTTATTGAAAAATCTAAAAACTTCTGAGGTATAATTTCTTTCATCATAATGTTTTTTAGATTAATCTCCATGTATATTAAAAAAACTTAAGGTAAATTTTAATCAAAAAATGTAGATTTAATAAGTTAAAAATAGTTCATTCAAAGTTCGATAACACCAAACCTTTCCGAAAGTTTATATAATGTTTAAGTAAACACAAAAATAAAATGTTTTTATCAAATAGATTTATGAATTTAAAATAAAGAAAATGTTTCAAAAATTAAAATTAGTAAACCCAGACCTTTTTATCTCTAACCCTGTTGCGGTCGTGGGTTCAAGTTCAAAAATCTTAAAAGACAAGAATGGAGTAAAGATTGATTCTTATGAAAATGTAATAAGGTTTAATAGGTCTGTAACAAAAAAATTTGAGACTTATGTAGGAAGCAAAACCTCGTTAAGAGTTGTTAATAATCATGTTTTTGATAATTTGGATATTTCAGACAAAGGATATACAAACTCACCTAAAAATTTTGTAAAAAAACTAAAGAATTCATCAATTTTATTTGTTGGCCCTGATGAAGGTCCTTGGGAAAGAAGAAAAAAAAACACCCACAGATCATCTAATTTGTTTAAATTTGACTACGCACAGCTAAATGAAGTTAAAGATATATTAGGAATAAAATCAGAAAAAAATTTGCAAATTGGCACAATCGTACTTGGCATATGTATTTTATCAAATATCAAACCACATATATTTGGTTTTGATTTAATTAATACAGAAAGAACACACTATTTTGAATCAAGACCTAGTTCAAGTAGTCACGATCCAGAAGCTGAGACTCAGGCTATAAGAAACTTGGTAGAAAAAGGCCAAATAATTTGTCATTAGTATTTATAAAGAGCTGTCAAACACAATAAAATGTTTAGATATTGTGAAGTAAATAATTTTCAAGAAAAATTATTATAGGTTGATGGTAAAGATAATTGCAGAACTTGGAATTAATCACGAATCCAATGAAAAAATTGCAGAAAAATTAATTGAAAATGCTTATAAATCTGGTTCTTGGGCAATAAAGTTTCAGTATAGAAATTTAAACAGTTTTTATAGCTCAACTAACGAAATTGGAGATGAGTTAATAAACGATCAATTACAAAATACACAGCTAAGTTTATCAAAAATTAAATTATTAACTGAATTTGCACATAAAAAAGGTTTAAAAGTCGGAATAAGTTTTTTTACATTAAAAGATTTTGATGAAATTATAAAAAAAAATATAAAATTTGATTTTTATAAAATACCATCTGCAGAGTTCTCAAATACAGAGCTTGTAAGAAAGGTCTTGAAACATAAAATAATGGTAATCATGTCAACTGGGGGACATACCTTAAGTGAAATAAAATCTCAATTAAAAAAATATAGTTTTCAATCTACAGATGTACTGATGCATTGTACCTCTAACTATCCAACAGAAATAGGAAGTCAAAACTTGAGTGCTATTTCTGAGTTAAAAAAAATAAAAAATATCACTGTTGGATACTCAAGTCATGATATAGATTATGAAGTAACATTTCTAGCAGCTGGATTAGGTGCAGAGTATATTGAAAGACACATAACTTTAAACAAATTAGGAAAAAGCTTGGATGACAGCTCAAGTTCTGAATTGGAAGAATTTTACTCAATTAATAAGATTTTAAATAATTTTGAGACAATTATGGGAGATTCAAAAAAACCGGTTAATCAGGGTGAAATTATGAATATGCAGAACCTTGGAACAGGTGCTTACAGCATCTCAAATATAGGAAAAGGGAAGTTTATTTCTAGTAAAGACATTGAAATAAAAGCTCCAAGAATAGGGTTAACTTTAAATGAGCTTAAACAATACTCACAGCGTCCATTAATAAAGAATGTATCAAAAGACGAACCATTAACTAGAAGCCATTTTTTTAATTCAATAATGTTAAATAAAAACGATTTTGAATTTATTGAAAAATCAAAAATTTCAATTCCTATTAGGTTTCATGATATGTATTCAATATTTAAAATTTTTAAAACTTCTAATTTTGAATTTCATTTATCTTATCAAGACCTAGATTATATTTCAGATTCCCTTTTTCAAGATATACAAATCTTTGAAAATAAATCATTTTCTTATCATTTGCCAGATTATTTAAATAATTATCAATTGTTTGATCCAATTAGTAAAAATAAGATGATAAAAAAACATTCTTTAAAAAATTTACATAAAATAATAAACCTTAGTGATAAATTATCTAACGATAGACAAATTTTTGTTTCAAGTCTAAGTCAAAATACTTTTAAGGATAAAAAAGAATATTATTATAAATTGAAGTTGTTTATTGATAATTTACACTCCAAATATAATATATTATTTTTACCCCAGTGGCTTCCCAAAAAAGCATGGTATTTTGGGGGGTCTTATGACATTAAATTGTTTTCATCTTTTGAAGATATTGAATTTTTGCATGAATTTGATATCAATATTTGCTTGGATACCGCACACTTAATAATGGCAGCAAATTTTGCAAAAGAGGACTGGCGCGTTTGGTTTAAAGAATTAAAACCTTTAATAGGACATCTTCACTTATCAGACTCGTACGGAAATGATGGTGAAGGGGTAGAATTTGGTAAAGGAGATTTAGGAGACCCTTCGAGTATTTTAAGAATGGAAAAAGTAAAAGTTCTTGAAGTCTGGCAAGGCCATTTAGATAATTTTGCTGGATTCAAAAGTGCAATACGACATTTAAGGAAAAAGTATTAAAACTAATTTTTTTATAACTGGTATAAATGGACAAGATGGTGCTTTTTTAGCTAAGAAAGCACTCGATGATGGACTAGATGTTATAGGCTTACAAAGACCTAAACCCGATTATAGAAAAGAGCAAGTTACATATAGGCTAAAAGAGCTAGATATATATAAAAGAATTAGTCTAAATGTAATTGATTTAACCAATAAAGATAAAGTAGAAGATTTAATTAAAGAATATAAGCCAAAATATTTTGCACATTTAGGATCACAAAGCAGTGTAAAAAAGAGTTTTGAATATAAAAAGCTTACAGAAGAATCTAATTTAAGAATCACAGAAAATATTGTTAATGCAATTGATAAATATTCAAAAGACACAATCTTTTTCTTTCCATCTTCAGCAACTATTTATGAAGGATATGAAAATGTTCAGGTAGATGAACTAACAACCCCTCTTCCTAAAACAGAGTACGCAAAATCAAAATTTGCTTCACAAGAATATATATCAAAAAAAATAGATGAATATGATTTGCAATTAAATAATGGAATAATGTTTAGTCACGAGTCAGAATACAGAAGGCCTAATTTTTTTTCAAAGAAAATTACACAGTTTTTAGTTGAATATAAATATTACGGCAACAAAAATTTAAAAGTAGGCAATCTACTTATAGAGAGAGATATTGGATATGCAAAAGAATATGTGGATGCAATTTACAAAATTATAAGATCAAATAATAGGCAGAATTATATTGTTTCATCCAACAAGTTGTATAAATTAAGTGATTTTATTAATGAATGTCTTGATTTATTAGAGATTGACTACGAAATAGTGTCGAATAATAAAAAACTAGCATACATAGATAAGAAAAGTAATTTTGAATTTATTTCATCAGAAGATAATGAATTTAGAAAATATGATTTAATTGGAATTAAAGGAAATAATAGTAAAATTTTTAAAGAGTTGAATTGGAAGCCAAAAATTCAACTTAAAGATATATCAAAAATAATGATTGATTATGAGCTTAAAAATGAAACACACTGAAATAAAAAACATATTAACTGGACCCATATTCACAGTTTTTACTTCTTTTTACAAAGATGGAAATATAAATTTTTCAGAAATAGAATCTTATCTAAAATTTTTATATGAAAAAAATGTAAGAAATTTTTATGTTATGCCTTACAATTCTCGTTACTCACAGTTAACTGAAGAGGAAATATTTAAATTAAATGAATTTGTTATTCGTACTGTTAAACAAATTGATAAAAAAAACTTTGTAATAGTAAGTGATTGCATTCATGGACCAACAACTTTGTCTACGGAGTATGGTCACAAAGCATTTGAAAATGGTGCAGATATGTTTGCTTCAATTGTAAGAGAAAAATATTTTTCGAATGAACAAATTATTAACCACTTCAATTATTTGTCTGAAAAACTATCAATGCCTCTTCTCGTACACGAGATGCCTTTTTTATCCGGATATGATGCAAAAAACCTTAAATGGCCCTTAAATTTATTAGATGAGTTAAAAAATATTGAAAATATTGTTGCTATTAAAGAAGATGCTAAAGATTTGGAATATGGAAAAAAAGTAATTGAAATCTTAGAACCAGAAATAAGGATTATTTTTGCTGGAAAAAAAAGATATATAAAGGATTTATATCCTCATGGATTAAAAAGTTATCTCAATGGTACTTCAATTGTAAATCCTGATATAGCATTTACATTCTGGGATTCACTTAACAAAAGTGATGATTTTATTGTCAATTCAATACTAAATCAAATTGAAGATCCGTTTTGGGACAATATTGTCAAAAAATACGGTTGGCACAGATCAAATAAAGCACTCCTACATTCCGCTGGACTTATGAGTAGATATGATAGGTTGCCAATGCAGCACTTAAGTAAAGTTGAGTTTGAAGAAGTTAAATCATTTTATGAAGAGCAGAAAACAAAATTTTTAGGTCCAAAAAAATTATGATATATGCTTTTATACCTGCTAGAAGCGGATCAACAAGATTGGTTAATAAGAACATCTTAAAGCTCAAGGACAGAAAGCTTTTTGAGTGGAGTATTGAATTTGCAAATAAGTTAGAAAAAATTGATAAAATTATTTTTTCAAGTGATTCAATCAATTACATTAATATATGCAAAAAACTTAAGTTAAATAAAGAACTAATAATAGATAAACGAAATAAAAAAAATTCTAGTTCACAAATAAAAATTTTTGATTATTTAAAATCAGATTTTCTAACCAACAATAATTATCTTAAAAAAAATGATGTACTGATGATGCTGCTTCCAACACAACCTTTTAGAAGCTTATCTCAAGGAAAAGAAATGATTGATTATTATGAAAAATACAATCAGAATATTTTTTCTTGTCGAGAACATTCATTTCCACTCAGTTTTTCATTTGAGATTAATTCAGATAAATCTTACAAAACTCTTTTTGATGACTCACCCTTAGTAACTGGAAATACAAGAAGTCAGGACCAAAAAACCTACTATCATCCAGATGGATCTATTTATATATTTAGCGTTAGTAGTCTAGAACAAAATAATTCATCAATTTACCACAATGCACGACCATACATTTTAGATAACAAAAACTACATTGACATTAATAACGAATCGGATTTGTTATTAGCTGAAAGTTTTGATTCAAAAGTTATTACTAAATAATGTTGAAATTATTAAATAAAGCTAAACATTATATAAATAGAAAGTATTTTAAAAACTTAAAATATGAATTTGAAGAATTTATTCCCAATTCCAAAGGAAACTCAAAGGATATAAACGAACTGATAAAAGTTAATGTAAAAAATTTAACGACCAATTTATTAGATATAAAAAACTTTTTCAAAAAGGCTAAAGTTCAAAGAATTACATCTTTAAAAGTAAATAAAGAGTTGCAGGAAAGGCTTGGAATTTTATTTAATAATTATGGGTCTGACAAAACTGTACATGGATATGACGTACTGTATGCAAAAATTCTTAAAGAAATTTCTCCTAATCCAACAATCTTAGAAATTGGTATAGGTTCAAATAACATAACAATACCCTCAAACATGGGAAAAAAAGGATTTCCCGGAGCTTCTTTGAAAGCTTTTGCTGACATCTATCCCAATGCAGAGATATTTGGAGCAGATATTGATGAACAAATATTAAATAATTTTAAAAACGTAAAGATGTTTTACTTGGATCAAAATGATTTAAAAACTTACAACAATGATATGATCAATGAAAAATATTTTGATTTGATCATTGATGACGGCTTACATATGCAGTCAGCTAACTTAAATACTTTAATATTTGCTTTGGAAAGGCTTAAACCTGGTGGTGTTTTAGTAATTGAAGACATTACTATTTCAGCTCTAAACACTTGGCATATAACAGATGGCTTGTTGAAAGACCCATATAAGTTATCTTTATATAAATGTTTTGATAATTATGCTGTAACTGTAGAGTTAAAAAAATAAATCAGTTAATTAATAAAA
>MDTC01157297.1_pt1 | contig 12061 bp, 6 predicted proteins | sample 811181 | NCBI WGS metagenome assembly MDTC01 (sample SAMN05326644, study PRJNA326480) | marine metagenome | isolation source: seawater | place: Pacific Ocean: North | collected 2011
ATGAAGGCTTATTAAAATATTGGAATTTAAAAAGTAGATTTTTTGATCATGACAATGAAATTAGTGATTTGCGGATAGATGTCAAAATTAAAAATGATTTAGGATCTTATAATGATTTACCAAATTGGTTATCATTAGATAACAATGGAATACTATCTTCAAATGCCAATAATGATAATGTTGGTATCTATACATTATTAATAGAGGCCACAGACCCACTTGGTGGGCAAGTCCAACAAGAAGTAAAACTTGATATAGGTAATATTAATCAAAATCCGACATTTAAAAGTTTGCCATCTAATTGGAATGAAATTTCAACAGATAATATAAAGGAATTTGAAACTACTATCTTTCTAGACCAAACGAGGATTATTGATCTGGCAAATACTTTTGATGATGTAGATATAAAACATGGTGATTCATTAAGTTTTCAAATTAGCGATGATGGATTAAATTGGTCAGACAATTTAACAAATTTAGCTTCAATTACAACTGGTACTTTATTCATTAATCCTCTTACAAAGAAGCAAACTGGAGTTAATAATATTTATGTGAGAGCCATAGACTTACAGGGCGCAAGCTCATCTATCAAATTAAAAATTAATATACTTAATGTTAATGAACCTCCATTTGTTAATAGATCAGAAGCTATAAAAATAAGCCAAAGTATGTGGCAGGAAAAATTTAATCTAATTCCAGATAAAGCCGAATTTAAATTGGATTTATTAGATCTTTTTATTGATCCTGATGAAACAGATACAATTGAGGAGATATTTCCGGTGCTTCCACCTTGGTTGAATTTAGAAAGAATTCAGGGAAGAACTGGCATGCTTTTAGTTGGCAATCCGAAAATTGGCGATATTGGTACAGAGACTCTTGATTTCACCGCCTTTGATCAATCAGGTAAAACAATAACTTATAGATTGATTTTGGAGGTACAAAATATTAATGATGCTCCTATCCTAAAAGAAAATCCTGATTTCTCATCTTTTAAAGAGGTAATAAATGGTATCCCTACTGTAAGTCAATCATCTTATGAAAGATTTGATCCTGGAATATTATTTGATGATGAAGACTTTCCTTATGGAGATTCTTTGAGTTATGAATTAGTTGATGTTTTAAAAATAAATGAAGATATTGAAGAATCATTAGAGAACCCCGACTGGATAAGCTTTTCATATAAGACCAGTAAAATACCAGAAAATAATGGAAAGCTTCTAGTAAGACCAGCTTTTTATGCGCAAAATGAAAATGGAGAATTTATAAGGGAAATAGATGTTAATGATTTAAGCTCTCTTAACGAAAACACTAAATTAAAAGTTTCTATAATTGCTTCTGATAAAAGAGATACTGAATTAAAAGGTCTAATTGGTGCAGATTTTGATGTTTTGACTAGTAATTCCCTTGAAATCGTAGAAAACTCTATAAAAATAACTAGCGAATTACCTTTATTTAATCAAATAATAAGAGATAGTAATGGCTTTAGAGTTGAAGCAGGTTCGGCACCAGACCTTGGAATAGGTGGTTCTGTTGGAGATGAAAGTGAAGAGGAACTTGCTAGCTTTGAAGTTTTAGTAAAGAATACTGATTTAAAAATGATGGTTTCAATTACTCCAGGAATAGGCGAATTTAGAGATGGATTTAATACAAGAAATGCCGATAATTTAGATGAAAATAATAGCGTTATTCATTCTGTATCAAATCAAGATGGAGCAGATATTGAAATACTTGCCCCTGATAATAATGATGTTGGTCTTTATAAAATTAAAATTAAAGCACAAGACCAAATAGGAGAAAGTGTTGTTGGTTCTATGTTTCTTAGTATTAAAAATCTAAATGAAAAACCTATAATTAATAGCTCTCAAATTTTAAAAATTAGGGAGTTTATAGAGAGTACTAGATTTGAAAATAGTACTGAAATTTCAGAAGTTTTTAATCTATTTAATGATCCAGATATCATACATTTAGACAAGCTTAAACTCGAAATACAGTCTGAAGATGAGGATAATATTTTTAATGATCCAAAATTCGCGAATTCTATTTCTATACAATCAGACAATAAAGGGAATTTAAGATTTAAATTTGAACCTCCCAGAGGCTTTAATGAAGTTGTTTCCCCAAGATTTAAAATAATTGCAAACGATAATGAGAATTTAAGTGCAGAATCTCCAATATTCACAGCAAATTTCTTCCCAAAATCAGAGGTAACCCTTCTGACTTCTGGGATTGATAAAAATCAACTAAGTCTTGAAAATTTGGGAAATATAATTAATAAAAATATAACTATTGATCTTGATAATGCTTTAAATATAAATTCTCCTGAATTGCTTGATTCTTTTGGCGATGAATTATTTGTTAATTTAAAAATAAAATCTAACAATAGTTCCATTATTTCTGATTTAGAAAACGTAGATGATTTCATCGACACTTCTGATCTTGGAGAAGAAAAAATACTTCATAGGATTAATATAAATAAATTAGCCTTAGCATCAGGAAATAATTTTGGCGATTTAAGCGGTTTAAAATTGGAAGTCGATCCAAATTCTTTTTATGAAATCCCTAGCAATTTGTCTTCACAAATAAAGTTTGGAATTCCAATTGAGATATGGACAACAACAAGAGTTATTGATGATGAAATAGAAGATTTTGGTTCTGAAGACTCTATAGTCTCAAGAATATGGCTGCCAGTTAGAAATAATCCTCCTGATTTTGTGCCTGCAAAGCCAATTAAATTAGATAAAAATTTTAATTTTAATGAAAACGAGGATACGCAAAATATTTTATTTGATCTTACAAATAATTTTACTGATAATGATCATAATGATATCCTAAGCTGGAAGCTTAATCTCCCAGATAAATTAGAAAACTTAATTAAATTAGATCCAATAAATGGAAATGTTTACCTAAACAATACTGTCAAAAAATTGGAGGATTTACCTTTAGGTAATCATAGAATATTGATAACAGCAGAAGATAGTACATATCAACTTGGTGATAAGAGCGCTAAAGTAAAAGGCTCTCTAAGAATAAATGTAGTTGATAACGATAACACAGAAAATTTAATCAATGGAATAAATTTAATAAATGAATTAGATGCATCAGAAATTAGAGAAATTTTTTCAAGAGCAGATAAACAAGATAATGAGATATCTTTAACTGATCAAGAAAAGGATTTAGTAAATATTTTCGAAAGATTAAAAATTAATGATGAGAATAGAAACAATTTGATTGAGAAGATTTCTAATGGATCTGCAGCAATATTCAATAATTTTGACGAAAGTTCACCTTTGGTTTTATTGGATTCTATGTCTGAAGATGAATTGCTTTTATTAAATTCAGAGAGGCAAGAATTATCTGATGAAATGATTTTGGAATCTCAACTTTTACTAGGAGAAAAAGATTTTATAGATAGCCCTATTGGACAATTAGAATTTACTCTAGAAACTAATGAACAAAAAGGCGCATTCGTTGATATATTTTTAGAGAGTGGAGGGGCTGATATAGATGAATTAATAAAAACAAACTCTTTAAATATACCTAATATTTTCGAGTCTAAAACTTTAACTTTCAATTCAAGAGGAGAGGTGGATTTAGAGGATTGGTTGAAAGGGCTTAGTTATGGAATATATGACTATTCAAATAGTAATCAAAATATTATTATTGATAGTTTTAATAGAGATAGTGATTTGTCAGGACTTAACTTTTCAGATGAAATAATTAGCAAAATTGATGGATCAGCTTTTTTAATTGATACTGATGAAGATGGACTTATTGATATAATTTCCATGTTTTTATTAGATCAAGGCTACTTCGATAACGATAGTAGAGAATTCATTATCAAAGATCCTTTAATACCCGTTGATACTAATGAGGAAGTTTTAGATGAAGATTTAAGTTCTACTTCTAATAATTTCGCCTCAAATTCAACTTCTTCTAAAGATTTATCTATAGATGCTGGTAATAAATTAGTAATTAAAAATTTGGGCAATAATATTGATTATGGATCAAAAGAATCTCTTTCCCTAGCAATAACATCATCTAAATTTAAGGATTTCAAAGGCAAGTATATTCCTGAATTGTTGGTTCAAGGTATTAAACCATTAAAAAGTTTATATGGAAGTTTTGATAGCTTGATAACAAAAAATAAAAATAATTTGGAGAAGTTGAGAGATTCAATAGAGACATTTTTTGAAGAATATAACAACAATGGATTCTTAGGATTTTTAACATTAATGTTTTTACCAGTAGCTGGAGAAAGGATTCTTACTCCAATAACAAAAAATTTAAATTTAGATTACAAATTGGATTTAGTTAGGAGAAATCCGCATTTCTCTGGTAGATGGTATTTTATATCTGCTAAAGGAAATAAATATATAATTACAAGAGGTTTTAACAATTTAGAATTATCTTATATCGACGATCCTTTTGAAGATGAATATATCAAACCAATTTTTGGTTTTGACATAAAAAATAATTCTTTACTTTATAAAGCTTTTCTTAAATCTAAACAACCGGGTCTTTTCTTAGATGCCATACAAAAAATTCAATTTGAATATCAAGATATAAATTCTTTTGAAATAAATTGGAGTACTTGGATTAATGAAAATTTACTAAATCACATTGATATTGATAATAAATACAATAGAGTGTTATGTAAGAGCTTAATTAAATTAATAGATAAAAGTAATTCTATTAATATTTGCATAACAGACATTACAATGTTTGCTCATATTGTTGATTGCTGTGAGAATCTTAATCTCCCAATAAAAAAACTTAATATTTAACTAATTTATTTCTATTGATCTCCATGAATAAAGCTTTAGAAAATTCATTAATGCGATTATTAGCAATGGGAAATCTTATTGAGCCATTAGCAAGACTTCAAGGGGAAATAAGATTTGTAAATGAATTTAAATTTGAAAACCAAAATATTAACATTTCAGATGAAAAAGCTATTAAGGGTTTAATGATTGAATTAAAAATAAGAGATAGAAAAGATTTACTTAAATGGCAAAGGATTAATTTGTTAGCCACAGATGCATTAACTCTTTCGGAATATGCACAATTTAGATATAAAAGAAGATGCATAATAGATAAATTATTAGAAGGAAATGGGGAAGCCTTATTTTTGAGATACAAAGATAGATTAGATAGGGTGTTATATAGCCTTATAAGGGTATCAGATGAAGATTTAGCGCATCATATTTATTATTCTATTGAATCTAATGAAATTGAATTTGGTGATGCATCTAAAAAATATAGTGAGGGTCCTGAATCTAAAACCCAAGGTATTATAGGTCCATGTGATCTCTCTGTCCCACATCCTGATATTTCTTCAAGGCTTAGAAATGCATCTCCAAAACAATTATTTAAGCCATTTCTAATTGATAAATGGTTTGCTATCTTAAGATTAGAATACAGGTTTGACAGCGAATTTAATGATTCTACAAAGTTAACTTTAGGTTCCATGCTGTTAAGTTCGAAAGTAAGAAAATTATCATCTGAAATTTATAAAGAAGCAATTGATCAATTTGCGGATAAATGAAATTAACCGAGGAACAATTAAATAAAATTATTAGAATTTTAGGAAAAGATTCTCAAACTAATAAAATAAAAATTGGCTCTTTGATTTATAGCTCATCTGCTTCAAAGGGGCTAATAACAATTATTACTAAGGGTTCTATTAGAGTAATTGATAATTTTCAGACATTTGATTCTCAAACTTTAGTTATAGATCAATCCCCATATCTTCTTGGATTTTCTAAGTTGTTAAATTTCCAGTTAAATGAAGAAGTTAGAGCAAATGAAGAATGCGAAATAGTTAACTTTAATTTTGAAGAAATTGATAAGGATAAAATCAGTTTAATTTTTAATATTTTAAAAAATAATCTTTCTCCTCATGAAGTTGTTTATCTTAAGAAAGTTTTAGAAGGAAATAATTCAATAAAACCTTTCTTAGAAAAAATAAGTTTTAGAGAGCTTTTTGAAAATACTCAAATTGCCCTCAATCTTGATTCCCTTTCAGAAGAAAATCAGTTAATTTTTTTAGATAATGATTACTTAGGTTTCTCTTATGGACAATTAATAACAATTGAGGTTTGTAAAAAATTCTTTTTAGATTTTTGGCCTAGAATTGTTGAAGTTAAAATAGATGGATACTCTAAATTAAGAAAGAATAAAGATATTGAATTTGATAAAATAAAAACTGGCAAAAATACTTTTAAGGAAAATAATGATAGTTTCTCAGAATTAAATATCAAGAAAGAGAAAAAAAATAAAACAATAAAAGAGAAACAAATTAAAAATGATAAAAATGAAGAAAAAAGAAGTGAAAAAAATGGTTTCAATTTAATTACAGGAAAAAATCGTGAGGAAAGTTATTTTGCTTGTATTTCAATGTTAATTGAATATTTTGAAATGCCTACGCGCTCTGAAAGCATAAAAAGAGGTGCTCAGATTATTGAAGAACAAAAAAAATCATACAAATTAAATCTTGTTAATTTGCTGGATCGTTATGGATTATCAGTAAGGATAATCAATATTAATATGGATAATCCTTTACTTGTTCCTACTCCAACTATATGGATAGATAAAAATAATAATTGCAATTTGATTTTAAAAAGCACTTCAAGATATCTATATTTGTTTAGTCCAATAGAAGGTATGCAGCTTTTGAATATTGATGATTGTAGAAAGAGATTTGAAGATGCGACTCAAATAATAACAGTAGAGGTTGGTTTAAATACTCCAAAAAAACGATTTAATCTTGGTTGGATGTTACCTTACGTTAAAAAATTTAGAAGTCAATTAATAGAAGTATTTGCTGCAAGTTTTCTTACGCAGTTGTTTCAGTTAGCAACTCCAATGTTATTTCAGCAAATAATAGATAGAGTTTTATCCAAAGGTGCATCAGATGCGCTAATGCCACTTGTTATTTTGATGATTGTTTTCAGTCTTCTGGAAATAATGTTTAGTAGTTTAAGGACATTTTAATTCGTAGAGATATCAAATCGAATAGATATTGGAATTGGATCCGCTATTTTATCTAGAATGCTAAGACTAAATGCTAGGTTTTTTGATTCAAGACCTGTTGGGGAACTCTCTAGTAGATTGAACGAATTACAAAACATTAGAAGCTTTCTAACTGGAACAGCACTAACAGTAGTACTTGATGCCATATTTTCAGCGCTTTATTTTTCAGTAATGATTTTTTATACACCTTTACTTACTTTCATTGTACTTATTTCTATCCCATTACTATTTTTGGTTACTGTTGGTGTTACCCCAATTACCCAAAGGTTAATAAGATTAAGAGCTGAAGCTCAAGCAAGAACAAATGCTCTTTTAGTTGAAATTCTTGGAGGTATTCACACTATTAAATTGCAGAATGCTGAATTTAGTGCCAGGAGACAATGGGAGGATAGACATTTAGGTTCAATTAACCAGGGTTTTAAAGCGATACTTGCGAACACTTCAAGTCAAAACGCAGGGCAATTGATTAACAAATTAACAAATATTTCTGTTATTGGTGTTGGTGCTTGGCTAGTGATTAAGAACGAAATAACTTTAGGCGAACTCATTGCATTCAGAATAATTAGCGGAATGGTAACCACCCCAATGCTTCGTTTAACTGGCTCATGGCAGCAATTTCAAGAAATGCAACTTTCATTACAAAGAGTTGGAGATATAGTAAATCAACCTCTAGAAGTTTTGGAGAATGAAGATAAAAATATAGATATGCCAGAAATTTCAGGAAACATATTAGCGAAGGATCTTAGTTTTAGTTATTCATCATCATCTCAACCTGTTTTGAATTCATTAAATTTAGAAATTAAGAAGGGTTCATTTGTTGGATTAGTAGGTCAAAGTGGCTGCGGAAAAAGTTCTTTTCTAAAAATGATCCCTCGTTTATATAGACCTACTTCAGGCAAGCTAATAATAGATAATTTTGATGTAACAAAAGTTGATTTATATAGTTTACGGAATCAAATTGGATTTGTTCCCCAAGATTGCATGCTTTTTGAAGGAACTGTTTTTAGTAATATAGCTTTAGGTAACCCTGAATCTTCAGCTGAGAATGTTATTAATGCATCAAAAGCTGCATGCGCTCATGACTTTATTATGAACCTCCCTTATGGTTATGGAACTCCAATTGGAGAAAAAGGTGCAGGTTTATCGGGTGGGCAAAGACAAAGAGTTGCTCTAGCAAGAATGTTATTAGAAAATCCTAATCTGGTTGTTTTAGATGAAGCTACATCTGCATTAGATGTGGATACAGAAAAGCAAGTTGTTAGAAATCTTAGAAACGAATTTAAAGGTAGAACATTAGTTATGATCACTCATAGATTATCTTCAATTAAGGATGCAGATCAAATAATAGTAATGCATGAAGGTAAGATTGATTCAATAGGTAAGCATGTTGATTTAATGGAAGAAAAAGGTAGATACTATGCCCTTTATCAAACACAATTTAATGAGACTTAAAGATGTTTAATAAGAGAATAAGAAAACTAAAATCAATTTCAAAATATTATCTTGAGAAGATTAAGTTATCATCTCTTGAACTTCTTGATAAAAAAAAAATAAGTAAAATAAAAGAAATATCTAGAAAATTTATTTTTGAAAATAAATCATATTTAAAAGTTTCTAAAAGAATAATTTTTTCTTCCATCAAGGCTCTTAATAAATCAAAAAGAAATATTTATAAATACTCTAAAATTTACACTAGTAAGTTTCATGATAATAAGTACACCAAAAAAATAATTTCCTTATTAGAGAAGAATGTTCCATTTTTAAAAAATTCAGAAAAAAGTTTTTCTGCTGACTCTACTCTTCTTCCTCCACCTCCAATTTGGTCAAGAATATTTATTTGGACTCTTGGAACAGGAACGATCACTTTATTTCTATGGTCAGTATTTACAAAAATTGAAGAGACAATAATTTTAACTGGAGAGTTAACCACCATAACCCCTGAGGTTCAGATTAGTGCAATGGATCCAGGGAAAATTACCCAAGTTTTAGTCACTCCTAATCAATTTGTTGAAAAAGACAATGTTTTATTAATTTATGAAGATGACGAGACTATGGCAAGGTTGAGCAGCGCTGAAAAAAGATTATCATTTATTGAGTTTCAAAGAAAAAATCTTTATAAATCCTATGACTACAAATTAAACCAATTAAATAATCAGATAGAAATTAAGGAAGATATTTTTGCAAGACTTTCCAAATTGGAGTCTGAAGGAGCATTCTCAAAAATTGAATTAATGCAAAATCAATCAGAATTAAAGAGTTTAAAATTAAATTACGAATCCACTTTGGTAGAAAAGGAGAATGCTCTTTATCAAAATGCGGAACAATTAGAACAATTATCAACTCAAATTATAGAATTACGCGCAAAAGTAAATCGATTTAAAATAACCGCCCCTGTTAGCGGATTTATCCAAAATATAAAATATCAAAGTGTTGGGGAAAGGATAATGGCTAATGATATTGTTATAACAATAGTCCCAGATAATGAATTGATAGTACAAGCGTCAATTCCCTCAAGAGTTAGTGCTCCTATCAAAGCAGGAATGTCTGCTAAAGTCGAAGTTGATGCTTATCCTGCTGATGATTTTGGAGGCATTTTAGCTGAGGTTCTTACAATATCACCAACTGTATTAACTGAAAACTCATCTGGAGTAAGGCAAAGATCTTATATAGCTGAAATCAAGTTAATTTCTCCAGAAATACCAAATAGTATAGATTTTTCTCTTTTGAGATCTGGAATGGCTACAACTACAAAAATAGAGTTAAGGGAAAAACCCATAATTTCTTCAGCATTTACCATACTGACTGATATCTGGGATCCACTTGCTGAAGAAAGGTGATTTTATTCTAAAGGAGAAATTTGATCAAGCTCATCTTTTAATTGATTAGCTATAGTTTGTCTAGCGACTGTTAATAATTTCAAATTATCTTCCTGCATTTTTATTTGTGTATCCGAAACTTGAGCAGCTTTTAATAATTCTTTGGCCTTGTCTGGGAGTGAATTAATTTCATACTTGTTGCCATTAAATGTAAGAATAGGATTTTTTTGATTAGAGTCCAAGAATTTTTTCCTTTAGAGATAATAAATATACATTAAAAATTTATAATTATCAATATAAGAATTGGACACCAATATATTTTTTTAGTAAAAATTTTATTTATCCTTAATATTTTTAGATAAGAAATGAAATTTATTCAAATAAATTTTTATTAAGGTACTTTTTATAAAGTGGCTTCATTTTTTTTACTGTATTTTCAAGATATTTATTTGTGAACTTTTTCATTCTGTATTTCTTTGGATTTTGTCGCATTTGTTCCTTCCCATAAGTATTTTTACTATGAGCTATCGCAATCATTGTTTTAAAAGGATCAAACTGTTCCATAGGTATTTTGAAACCCTTTAAAAATTCTTTCTCCTCTCCACATTTGCAAGAATCATTATATTTTGTATGTTTTAGTAATTCTCTTTTAAAAGCAAATGTGGCTGCAGTCGCATGATTTTTTCCAAAGGGGCCTGCAATCCATGTTTCAAATCCTGATAAATATAGGACTGGTAAGATGGTAGATCCTCCCATTAACTTATTACTTTTTAATAGGCTGCTAACAGCTGAAGAAATTCTTGATGGTGGATAGTAATCATCATCATCGAAGTAAACCAAAATATCTCCATTAGAAAGTCTATGTGAAATGTTTCGTTTCTCTCCTATTGTTAATTTGCCAGGTAACTTTTCATAAATAATTTTTATGTTTTTTAACCTGCTTGGTTTGTATGAATTATTTTCATCACTATCATCAACAACTATCCATTCCAATAAGTTATGTGGATAGTCTTGCGCTTCTACAATTTTTTCAGAAATTTTGAGGAAATTTGATCTATTAAAAGTTACTGTGCATATACTTACAGTTGGTTTCTTTTCAATAACGGTAAACTTTGTTTTATCAATAATTAACTCAGGGGCTTCAAAATTTATTGTGGGTGATTTTAATTCCTTTTTAAGTATTTGATTCTCAATATTTGAACTAAAACGGGGAATTATAATATTTTGATTAATTTGTTTACTTTTATTTTCTATAAATTTCTTTACTTCAGAAAAACTTTTTAAAATATCTTCAACCATTTCTTCATGACCATAAAAAGAAGCATTACTTCTTAAATCTCTTAGAGAATATTCTTTCTCCCATAAATTCGCTTTAAAAACATTAATTGGTTTGATTCCGTAGTTTCCTAAATAATCATAAAATTCAAAATTATTTCCTAGATGATCTTTTGATAATTCAATCCATACTGCGGGTATTTTATAAGAATGAGAAAAAATTATTCCTTCAAGAGAAGTGGAAATAACAAATTCACATTTTTGAAGATATTCTGAAAAGATTTCAGGTTTTAACGACAAACTAATTATCTTTCCACCATAATTTTTTCTATAAAAATTTATTTTTGAATTTTTCTTTTCATTTTCATTTACAACTATTCCAAACTTGTAATTTTTGCTTTTGTTAACGAATCCTTTGGCTAAATTAGCTGGATAAATATGAGAAAAAAGTATTCCAGGGTCACCACACTTTCCAGTGTTGTTTATAAATTGTTTTTTTAAAAGTTCTTTCGTATATGGACCTCTTTGTAAAAATATTTTCTTTGGCTTTCTAAGTGTTTTTGATTTTAGTAATTTATAACCTGTTCCACATATAAATGAATTTTTGTTGGCATCTTGTAAATGGTTGCCACAAATTAATATGTTTGGTTCGTTTTCTTCTAAATCAAAAGTTACTTCAAAATTATTTCCAATATATTTTCTGTAAATTTCTTCATTAAATTTTTTAATAATTTCAGAACTTTCATATGCATTTTTTAATTTGTACATTGAATTTTTCAAAATTATCTTTTACTAAGTAATTTTAACAGCAAGAATTAATATGTATTAATTATTCATAGTTGATAAAAATAAATATTGTTTATTCTGGGACGGGTTTCCTTACAGTCCAAAATATATATTTTTATCCCACGCTTATCCCACAAGTGTTTTTGCCATTC
>MDTC01165859.1_pt1 | contig 12061 bp, 13 predicted proteins | sample 811181 | NCBI WGS metagenome assembly MDTC01 (sample SAMN05326644, study PRJNA326480) | marine metagenome | isolation source: seawater | place: Pacific Ocean: North | collected 2011
TAACTTACAAATCTTTAATAGATACATACAGCATATACCTCATTTAAATCTGAGTATAAGTAATCTAGATTGCTATCTTGTAAATACTAAAGATCTTGTTGATGAGTCAGTTAAATTAGCACTTGATGGTAAGGTCATTTATGAGGATCCTGTACCATTCAAGTTCAATTTTAAAACTACTGATTAACAAATAAATGTCTTATATAAAATTTTTTTTTAAGTTATTTATCAATGTTGTTCAAAAATTTAACTTAAATAAAAAAAGATTTATCTTTTCTACAATCGGTTCATTGATGGTAGCTTTTTCAATACCATTTGTGTTATTTCCTTTCATAACATCTGAGATATCGCTAGAAGAAGTCGGAAAATTAGGTGTAATGTTATCTATTATAAATTTTATCTCAAATGTAATTACGTCAAGCATTAATCAAAATTTATATCGGTACCATGCAGAACTAGAAGTTATTCATAGAAGTAAGCTATTAAAAGAAATTTTTGTACTTAATCTTATTTTATCAGCTGTAGCTTTTTTATTATTAATATCTTTATATCCGATCTTTTCTGATTTTTTTAATTTAGATAAACCATATTTTTGGGGCCTTTCAATTATTTCTTATTCATTTTTTCTAAGTATTGGATGGAATTTTCAAGTTATTTTAAGTTTAGACTTAAAATTTGAAAAAATATTTATAGGTCAGTTTTTCTTGTTCTTATTAGGACCTATAGCATTACTAATTTATTTCTTTGTGAATAAAAATCTTTGGTTTGTTTCTTTTTTTATATCTTCTTTTTTTTATTTTCTAGTTTTATTCATTTTTGTTTTTCAAAATAATAAAGATATTTTTAGAGAAAAAATTGAGTTTAAGAACGTATTTAGTCATATTCCAGAGACAGTAAAATGGGCCATTGCTGGAATATTTCACAATATAAGTTTGTATGCAGATAGATGGCTTTTAAGTATTTTTACATCTAATTTTGTTTTGATTGGTATCTATAATATCATGATCCAAATGCTCACATTTTCTTTCATGATTTTTGATCAGCTAGAAAGAGTTCTCACACCAATTGTATCGAACCTTAAAGATGATTTCCTATCTGTAAAATCTGATACTTACAACTCAATTAAATTTCTTTCACCTCTAGTTTGCATATTTTTTTATTTATTTTTTATTAATTTGATACCTTTTGTTTTATCTATTTTTTATGATGAAAGTATATATTTAGATGGTGAAACGATATTTAATATTTTAATGATATCCACCATCTTTTACCCACTTCAAATTATAAGCAGAGGCTTTTTAATACGTTTTATGAAAATAGATTTATCATTAAAAATTAATTTTGTAGGTGTATTTTTTATGATAATTGTTCCTATTTTATATATTTTATTTGGGCAAAATATAGATATAAATTTTATTTCATTTCTAAGAATGCTCAGCATATCTTCAATGGGGTTTTTGGCTTTTTTTATAGTTTTTTTCTATAACAAAAAAATATGATTCTAATCTTAGAAGGTATTGGCGGTAATGTTCATTCTGTAAGAAGAATGATCCAAAAGTCTTGTAATCAAACAGTAAAGATATCAAACAAGAAATCTGACATAGAGGCATCTAAAACAATAATTCTCGCAGGAGTGGGCCATTTTGACTCAATAATGGAAAAAATTAATAGTTTAGAGAGTTTCCAACTTATTCAGAAAAGAGTTTTAAATGAGGAAGTTAATTTTTTAGGGATATGTGCAGGCATGCAGGTACTTTTAGATAGAAGCGAAGAGGGCACTAAAAATGGACTAGGGTGGATCGAGGGTGAAGTAAAAAAATTCAACCAACTAGATTCTGATGGCAATATTCTTAAAGTTCCGCATATAGGGTGGAACTCAATAAATAGACTTCGTGATTCAAAACTTCTTAATAAAAAAATGGCAGATGAGAGATTTTATTTTGTTCATTCTTATTATGTTGATTGTTTAGATAAAAAATATGTGATCGCAACTACGGATTATGGAGAAAAATTTGACAGTATTATTTGTAAAAAAAACATATGTGGTGTTCAATTTCATCCGGAAAAAAGTCATATTTTCGGATTAAAATTTTTTGAAAATTATTTTTCATAAATATGATTTATCCAAGATTAATTCCTGTTCTTTTGATTGATAATAGGAAGCTCGTTAAGGGTGTTCAGTATAAGTCACATAAATATGTAGGCGATCCAGTTAATGCAATAAAAGTTTTTAACGAGAAGCAGGTGGATGAAATAACATTTTTTGATGTATCGATTTCTAGTGGAAAGCAGATTGACTTTGAATTTATTTCTGAGATTGCTTCAGAGGCATTTATCCCCTTTGGATATGGCGGAGGTATCAGAACTTTAGATGACGTAAAGAAGCTAATAAATATAGGTGTTGAAAAAATTATCCTTAATACTTCTGCAATTGAAAATCCAGATTTCATTGATGAATGTGTTCAACAAATTGGTTCTTCAAGTGTTGTGATAAAAATTGATTATAAGAGAAGTTTTTTTGGCAAAGAAGAGGTTTATTCTAAAAATGGCTCTACAAAATCTAAAATAAATATCCTTGATTTTTGCGAAGATGTTATTGAAAGGGGGGCTGGAGAAATAATTCTTTCTGATATCAGTCGGGACGGCACAGGAAAAGGTTTTGATATTGATTTCGTGAAAAAAATTTCTAATTTGGTAAACATACCCATAGTTGCAAGTTCAGGATCAAAAGGCATGGAATCTGTTAGAGAGCTAATTAAAAAAACTAATTGTTCAGCAGCAGCAGCAGGAGACATGTTTATTTATTATGGTAGATTTAAATCTGTCTTAATTACATATCCAGACTATAGTGAGTTGAAAGAAGCCTGGAAAAAATAGATATGAAAAACCTCCATATATATCCATCATCTATTACTCACGAAAGTCGTATTGAAAGAGAAACTAATACAATTGGATCATTTCTAGGGATTAAAAACATCATATATGGCACCTATGAAGCAGGACAAGATAAGAAACAGATCATTTCTGAACATGTTCTGATCAAGAGATTAACTTTTAGGCCTAAAAATATTGGATTGATAAAAAAAATAATCTTTATTCTTAAGTTTTATTATGACTGCTTCAAAGAGGCTAGACATGATAATTTAGACATAGTTAACATTCATTCATTGTCACTTTTGCCTTTAGGAGTTTTATTAAAAAAAGCTCTCAAAATAAAGTTAATTTATGATGCTCATGAGCTCGAAACAGAAACTCATCAACTATTTGGACTACGAAAAATATTATCCAAGAAACTAGAATCCTTATGCATTAAATATTTTGATGCAGCTATTTTTGTTAGCTCATCTATTCAAGATTGGTACATAAACGAATATAAAGAGAAGTGCCCGATTTCGTGTGTTGTAGAAAATGCACCAACTTATAGAAATTTTGAAAATCATGACATATTTAGGAAAAAATTTAATATAAATAAAAATACTAAAATTTTCCTGTACCAAGGCGCATTGTCTAACGGGAGAGGAATTGAATCAATTTTATCTGCTTTTGAAAATCCAGAGGACAATATTTGTTTGGTAATCATGGGCTTTGGACATTTAGAAGAGTTTTGCAGAAAAGCAGCAAATTGTAATAAATCGATTTTTTTTCATGAAGCAGTATTGCCAAAAAAACTATTTGAATATACTTGTTCAGCAGATTATGGCATTAATTTGATTGAACCAATGTGTCTGAGTTATGAACTATGCTTGCCAAATAAGTTTTTTGAGTATTTGATGGCAGGATTACCGGTGCTGTCTTCAAATCTTATAGAACCAAAAAAAATCATAAATAATTACAGCGTAGGCGTTATAGTTGAAGACTTCGAAATAAATAGCATCAAAAAATCCATTAAGGCTTTGCTTACTAAAGATGAAGATGAATTTAAAAAGAGTTTAAAAATGCTCGTTAATGAAAGGTCTTGGAATATTCAACAAAAAGTTTTAACAAACTTCTATGAAGAAAATGTAATATAAAATTTAAAAATGATTGAATGTAAAAGATGCATAATGAATTCAATTGCAGACAAGAATCTATTTTTGAATGAAAATTCAGAATGTAATCATTGTCAAAGATATGATTCCCTCGTTGAGTCAAGAATTTTTTCAGATCAAGGAAAATCTTTAAGCAAACTTGTAGAAAAAATCAAAAATGCAGGAAAAAATAAAGATTTTGATTGTATTGTTGGAGTAAGTGGAGGCGTTGATAGTACTTATTTAGCTTACATAGCCAAAAAACTTGGACTAAGACCATTAGCAGTCCATTTTGACAATGGCTGGAACTCAGAATTGGCAATAAAAAATATTGAGAAAGTCTTAAAAAAACTAAAAATTGAACTTTATACTTATGTTGTAGAATGGGAAGAATTTAGGGATCTACAATTATCATTTTTAGAGGCAGCGGTTCCTGATGGCGAAATACCAACTGATCATGCAATTTCAGCATTATTATGGAAAACTGCCAGTAAATTTAAAATAAAATATATTCTAAGCGGTTTAAATTTTGCAACTGAAGCAGTGAGTGTTCCAGATTGGTCATATGGACACTCGGACTGGAAATATATTAAAAGTGTTCATAAAAAATTTGGTATAAAAAAATTAAAAACTTTCCCTCATTTCAATTTCTTTGAACTTTTTTATATAAATTTCATAAAAGACGTGCGCAGTGTTTCAATTTTGAATTATCTAGATTACAACAAAAAAACTGCAATGGATTTACTAACAAATGAACTAGATTGGACTCAATATGAAGGTAAACATTATGAATCCTTTTATACCAAATTTTATCAAGGATATGTTCTCCCTACTCAATTTAATATCGATAAGAGATACGGACATTTATCAGATTTGATAAATTCAAAACAGATATCTAGAGACCAAGCAATAGATGAAATACAAAAGCCTTCATATGATCACAATTCTATAGAAGCAGATAAAGAATATGTTGCAAAAAAATTTAATATATCTAAAGAAAAACTCGAAAAGATATTAAGCCTAAAACCTTCTTCTTTTAGAGATTATCCAAATTCTTATGACTTAGTTCAATTTGCTAGAAACAGTGTCAATTTTTTGAGGAAATATAATCTTTACCCTAAGTGAAAATTACTATTATCTCTTAAGAAAGGTTTAATAAATTAAAACGTTTTAAGCCTATATTCTTAAGATATTTCATAATCAATTGACTGAGAAAACAATGAACTAGATAATAATTTTTTATGATTAATATAAATTCAGACAGCACAGTTATTGTTCTGGCTCCTCACACTGATGATGGAGAATTTGGATGTGGAGCTAGCATTTCAAAATTTACGAGCCTTGGAGCAAGAGTCATATATGTCGCTTTTTCAGCTGCTGAACAATCAGTATTAAAACATCTTCCAAAAAATATTTTGAGAACTGAAGTAAAGGAAGCTACTAAAATACTTGGAATTTTAGAGGATGATTGTATTGTTTTGGATTTTCAGGTAAGAATTTTTGCAGAATTTCGACAAAAAATCTTAGATAAAATGATTGAATTAAATGAAAAATATCAACCTGATTTGGTTTTGTTACCGAGTATTAACGACACACATCAGGATCATCAGACTATAGCAAAGGAAGGATTTAGAGCGTTTAAAAAAACTACTATGTTGGCATATGAATTACCATGGAATAATTTAGAATTTAAGACTGTTTGTTTTATTGAGGCATCAGAAAAAAATATTAATAAAAAAATAGAAGCCATAAAAATGTATGAGTCTCAAAAACATAGAGTTTATTCAGGTGAAAAATTTTTGAGATCTTGGGCAATAACAAGAGGAGTTCAGATAGGAAAAGAATACGCAGAGACCTTTGATGTAGTTAGATGGGTTATTAATGATTAAAGCTAAGCAAATTTATGAATTCTTAGAAATTGAATATCATGGTTTACATCATGATATAGATTGCTTAACAACGATAGATGAGCCAAAAAAAAATTCTTTACTTTTTGTAAAAAACATATCTCAAAATAACATAGAAAAGTTAAGTCATCATGACGACTGTCTTGTCGTTCTCCCACAAGAAATGAAAAATTTTGATAATTTAAAATCATCATGCGGGTACATCTTTGTAGATAATCCACGTGAAATTTTTTTTAAATTAATAAATGAGTTTTTTACTGAAACCAAATCAAATGTGATAGAAAATTCTTCCAAAATCAGTAAAGAAACTAATATTGGCTCAAATGTCGGTATAGGTATGAACACAATTATTTCTGGAAAAGTAACACTTGGAAATAACGTAAATATTGGTTCAAATTCGCTAATTATTGGACCTTGTAATATTGGCAATAATACAAATATAGCCAGTGGAGTAATTATTGGTGAGGAATCTCTAAGTATTAGCTATGAAAAAGGAAGCCCAATTCAAAACCCTCAGCTGGGAGGCGTTATTATTGGAAATAATTCAAGAATTGGAGTTTTTTCAACAATTTCAAGAGGATCTATAAGTCATACAATTCTAGGAGATAATGTTTTTCTTGGAGAATATGTTCATGTTGGACATAACTCAAACATTTGTAGCAATTCTGTAATGACATTAAGATCATCAATATGTGGATCAGTGATAATCGAAAAAGAAGCTTGGCTAGGACCTCATTCAGTAATCCTGAATGGCGTGAAAGTAAAAGAAAAAATAAAATTAGGTATGAATTCGGCCTTGCAAACAAATATTACAAAGCCAGGAACATATGTTGGAAATCCAGCTAAACTTCTCAAATGGACCTCGAATTGAAGTAGTTTGTCAGTAAAGGCAAATATAGAAATGATTTCATCACTTTAACTTTTGTTATTACTTCAATAATAAATTCGTTTTCTTGTAATATTTAAAATGAAAAATATTTTAATAATTAATCAATATGCTTCAAGCCCGGAAACGGGTTTTGGAGGACGATCATATTATATTGCTCAGGCATTAGCCAAAAATAATAAAGTTAGTTTAGTTTGCGGTAGCTTTAATCATTTACTAAGATCCGGAAAGCATCAAATCTCTCATATAGAATCAAGTAATGGAAATTCATTCGAAATAAAATCATTGAAGCTTTTTAAATACTCGAGTAATAGATCTTTATTTAGAATATTAAATTGGTTTATTTTTTCATTAAAATTATTTTTTTTAAGTAAAAAAAATATTGGTTTTAAACCTTCAGTCATTGTGTATAGCTCGCCCGCACTACCGGGATATATTGGTGCTTATTTTTTGTCTAAAAAATTTTCTTGTGATTTGTATATGGAAGTCAGAGATATATGGCCTTTGAGCATAATTGAGCTTGGTGGTTATACAAAAAATAATTTATTTATTGCACTTTTGAGACAAATTGAGAAATTTTCATACAAAACTGCCAAAGGAATTATCAGTAACTTGAAAGACTTTCGTAAATATACTGACGAGTACTCAATTAAGATTAAAAAATTTCATTATTCGCCTAACGGTATTTCAGAAAATACAATACCAATAAATAGAAATTATATCTCCTACTCTTCGAAAAATATTTTGAATGATTTAAGTAAACTAAAACGCTCAGGAAGAATGATAACAGGATATATAGGAGGATTAGCCTCTGCAAATGCAATGGATTTATTTATAGAAACTGCTTTCAATGCTAAAAATGACGATAATCTTTTTTTTATCATTGTAGGAGACGGTCAGTTAAAAAAAGATCTTGAAAAAAAGTGTTTAGAGTTAAAGTTACAGAATATTAGGTTTTATGATGGAGTGCCTAAGAAAGAAGTACCAATTATAATGGAATCTTTTGATATTTTATTTTTAGCACATCAATTTAAAAAAATATATTCATACGGCATATCTCCCATGAAATTGCCTGAATATATTCAATCTCAAAAACCTATTATTCATGTTACAAATTCCAAAAGCTTATTAAATGAATTGAATTGCTGGGAAGTCGTCAGAGAATATAATCCTTTAGAAGTTATTAATGCAATAAATAGGTTACAAAAATTGGATAAGAGAGAAATGAAAGAAATTGGAAAAAGAGCAAGCTCCTTATTAGCAAAAAGATTTAACTATAATAATATAAGTGATTCATTATTGTTATTTTTAGAGGGTAAGATCATTGAATAATGAAAGAGTAAATAATTCAAAATTTTTAATTATCAATTATTGAGGCTCTTTAATATTTTAAAAATTAGTTGAAATTATTTTTTGGAAATTTGTTTAATAGTATGGGCTTTTATTTAAAAAAAATTTATAGTTTTGAGTTTAATCACAGAACTAATATAACAACTTTTATAGTTGAAAAGTTTTTTGAATTAGCAAGTTATTAAATGAAAAAACTTAGAAAAGTTGTAATTCCTGTAGCTGGTTTAGGCACGAGAATGCTACCCGCAACAAAAGCAATCCCAAAGGAAATGCTTCCGGTTCTAAATAAACCAATTATTCAATATATAGTTGAAGAGGTAATTCATGCTGGATTCGAGGAAATTATTTTAGTGTCGCATTCTAGTAAGTATTCTATCGAAAATCATTTTGATAAAAGTTTTGAATTAGAAGCAACTTTGGAGAAAAGAGTAAAAAGAGGAATGCTAAAAGATATTAGAGCAATATCAAGATTAAATATTTCTATGCAAAGTATTAGACAAGGAGAAGCTAAAGGACTGGGGCATGCAATTCTTTGTAGTAAAAGACTTATAGGCAAAGAACCTTTTGCAGTAGTATTACCAGATATGTTGATTAGCAAAGATAACGGTAATTCTGGAGACTCTTTAAAGGAAATGAAGACAAATTATGAAATACATCAGATTTCATCTCTTCTTCTTGGAAGGGCAAATAAGGCAGACATTTCAAAATATGGAATTGCCAAAGTACGTAAAAATTCTGAACAGCCCGGGCTTGGATTTGTAGAAAAAATTATCGAAAAACCACCGATAGAAAAAGCTCCCTCTAATTTATATGCAGTAGGTAGATATATATTTACTAATGACTTTTTTAAATATCTTTCAAAAGTAAAACCGGACAAGTCAAATGAAATCCAACTAACTGATGCAATTAGTTCTTTTATTAAAGATGATAATAAAGTTAATGCCTTTCCTTTAGATGGGAAAATATTTGATTGTGGAGAAAATGTTCAATTAATACTAGCTAATTTAGAATTTGCGATGAAGGATCCTTTAATGAAGTCTCAAATAAAAAAATACCTTAAGAAAATATAATTTTGATCGATTTTTTAAAAAAAATTTGTTTTTATCTAAAAAATAAAAAAACAGTTTATTTTTTAAACTCTGAGAACGATATAGATTTTTTAGCTAACTCTTTAGAGAATATAAAGATACTTGGTATAGATACAGAATTTGATTGGAGGACTACCTACTTTCCTGTCCTATCTCTTCTTCAAATTGCGACAAAAAACAAAATATTTTTAATTGATTATCTAAAATGCAAAGATTTAAAAAAACTAAAAAATATTTTGGAGGACCAAGACCGACTTATAATCTTTCACTCCTCTAGAAGCGATGCTACTGTTCTAAATACAAATTTGAGTATAAAAGTAAATAATGCTTATGATATTCAAGTAGGTGAGAAATTAATTACTGGAGGAAACATAAAAAATTATGCCTCACTGGTAAAAAAATATTTCAATTTCTCTCTAAATAAATCTGAAACAAACTCAAATTGGCTAAAAAGACCTCTAAGTGAAAGTCAGATTAAATATGCTGCAAACGATGTAAATTTCTTAATCGAAATCTTTAAAAAACAAATAAAAATTCTACAAAAAAAATCATTGGACAGAAAAGCTTTTGAAGCTTCAAACAAAGAATGTTCTCTAGGAAATCAAGACCTTCATATTTCAAGACTTAAAAAACTAAAAAATGCATCAAACCTAACAAAAGAAATTTTTGTATGGAGAGAAAAGTACGCAAGTGTTAAAGATATTCCTCCTTCTTATATTTTCAAAGATAATAAATTAAGAGATTTATCTAAAGAAATCAGTTTAAAGAAAATTAATAAAAAGAATCTTATAAAATTTTTTAGAGATAAAGTTGACTTAGATGCATTTTTAAATGAAATGACAATAAGATGATATTTTTTTGGTTACTTTATTTTCTCATATCTTTACTAGCAAGTTATTTGCTATCTTTACTGGTAGATAATAGAGTTTTAAAAAAAATAATTTTTGCTCTCTCCTTATCATTAATGTGTGCAGTATGGTTTAAAATTCCAGGGACAAATGATATTGCACCAATAATTTCAATTTTTTTACTTGAATCAACTATTTTAGAAAATAATGGATTAGGAAGAATTTTTAGACCTTTAGCCTTAATTTCTACTTTATTTATAGTTATTTCTTTTATTTTTTTTAAAAAAAATTCTAAAAATTAATTATTTTTGGTTCTAATCTTTGTAGATCTATTAAACCAATTTGGTTTTTATTTTTCATAAATCCAGCACATTCTCCAGGATTAAAAACTATAGATTTGCCTATTTTTTCTAATCTATATCTGTGAGTATGACCATGAAGAATAAGATCATTTTCTTTTAAAGTAGAATCTTTGATTAAATCTGGGTGATGAAATACAGAAATTTTTAAGGAATTTAATTCTATGGAAAAGGGCTCATCATAGATTTTACATTCAAAAGATTTCGCCACCTCTTCAAGACCATTTCTTTCTTCAATATCATTGTTCCCTAAAACAACAATTAAAGGACATTTAAGTTGATTGAATGCTAGAAGAGACTTCGGAAGAGAAATATCCCCAGTATGAAAAACTAGATCTGTAGCATTATTATTGAAAATGGTACAGATCTGGTTAATATTTTTGAGATTATTGTGCGTATCTCCTGTTACGCCAATTAACACTAATTAGACTTTTTCTAATATATGAATTCCACAGGCTGTACCTAAGCCAATAACATGAGTCATACCAAGTCTCGCACCCTCTACTTGCCTTTCTCCTGCTTCGCCTCTTAAGTGAGTACAAACCTCATAAATATTTGCAATGCCAGTAGCCCCCAAAGGATGTCCTTTAGAAAGAAGACCGCCCGAAACATTTACAGGAACCTTACCTCCTAGTTCAACATGGCCTTCATCAATCATTTTTCCGGCATCTCCATCCTTACATAATCCAAGATTTTCATAATGAAGCATTTCGGCTGTTGCAAAACAATCATGTAATTCAACAAGATTGATATCTTCCGGTCCTACTCCAGCCATTTCATAGGCTTCTTTGGCTGCTAGTCTCGTACAGGCATTAACATCAGGCATTACCAAGTCTCTGTCAGTATAAGGATCACTAGCCATTGCAGATGCTCTAACCTTAACGGCTCTACCCATGCCTAATTCTTTCGCTTTCTTTTCAGAAACCAAAACCGCTGCAGCAGATCCATCAACATTTACAGAGCACATTAATTTGGTATTAGGATAAGAAATCATTTCCGCATTCATTACCACATCCAAAGGAGTTTCAATTTGATACATTGCCTTGGGATTCATTGTCGAATGATGATGATTTTTAACTGAAATCTTTGCAAATTGTTCGAAAGTTGTACCATGATCTTTTGAATGTTCCATTCCAGCTTCAGCAAATACACATGGCATAGTACCTGAACCTAAAAGACCTTCTTTTGGAATACCGTCTCCACCACCTGCGCCACCTAAAAGACCTTTACCCATTTGTTCGACACCTACAGCAAGCACTACATCATAAATTCCAGCTTTAATTGACATCCAGGCTTCTCTAAATGCTGTAGCACCAGTCGCACAAGCATTAGCACAATTTACAACTGGAATTCCTGTTTGACCTATTTCTTGGAGAATCCTTTGACCGACCATTGCATTAGCTTGACCAAGATTTCCACAATACATAGCCTGCATATCTTTAATAGTTAAGCCGGCATCATCTAAAGCCATCAATGCTGCTTCGGCACCAATATTTGGAACAGTTCTATCTGGAAACCTTCCAAACTTAATCATATCGACCCCTAAAACGTATACATCACTCATAATTACTCCTTTTTTGTATATTTTATGCTGGTTCGAAGAAATAACTCAAGTA
>MDTC01178077.1_pt1 | contig 12061 bp, 6 predicted proteins | sample 811181 | NCBI WGS metagenome assembly MDTC01 (sample SAMN05326644, study PRJNA326480) | marine metagenome | isolation source: seawater | place: Pacific Ocean: North | collected 2011
GATTAAACACTTCGGCGCCTTGGCGGAAAATTTGCAGGTCCGACCCCGTCAAATGGGTTGTATAAACAGGAGCAGAATCAGCCTCAACCGTCTGGCCTTGTAAATATGCCATAGCCGCTTTGTAAACGGGAAAGATTGATGAATCCATATCTTGAGCGCCATCGGGGGCATTCAAGCTAACGCCCATAGCAAGAAGAGGTTTGTCTCCTGTGGAAAAACTTACTCGGCCATCCTGAAAACGAGCCTCATAGCCCCTGCGATTGAATATTTTTAAATTTTCAACTTTAACCCCCTCCTTAAACTCTAACTTGAACCAGGGGTTGGTGTCACCCTCTGCCGAGTGGGCAAAATTAACGAGATCCCCATCAGTCAACAAATCAACGGGGTAATCATCATTGTATTTAGAGGATTGCGAGGACTTTGCTTCACGGGCGATATTCTTACCTCCGCTAATCACTTGGACTTCCGACAGGTTCAAGGTCTGATTTGATCCGGGAAGAGAAATGGTGATTATATCGATCTTAGTCGACTGGAGAGAAGGGTCGGCAAAATGAAGAACACCTTGTTCATCGAGGCGGCCGACTCCGGTTTTAACTACTTTGTTCGTTTTATTTCTTAGCTTTGCCGTTTCCAATACCGCTAATCCATCTTTCTTGCCTAACCAAGAAGCCGCAGCTACTGCTTCCATGCGGACTCGACCATGAACGTCTCCCGCAGCCAGTTTCAACAAAGAAACTTGGTTCATGATTTGGTGTCCACTATAGCGAAGTACCCGAACGGCGGCAGCTCGAGCACGGTAATCATCAGCACTGAGAAGTTGCCGAAGTAGATCTTGATCAACCTTGTTCAAGCCCCAGCTAACCCACAGAGCCTCTAGCAAATGATGTTCATAGGAGGGATCCTTATCGTCCAACCCCGCAGTCCATTTCTCGAGGGCAGAAAGTACAGTAACTGTATCCCGTCCGCGCAATTCACGACGCGTACGGTAACGTGTGCGATACTCAGGAAGTTTTAGGTTTTCCAATAGCTGCTCTATGCTTGCTCCCGCAACCTGGGCGACTTTGATTAAGGGACGGGAGGGATAAGTAATTCGGTAAATTCGACCATGGGTATGGTCTCGGCTAGGATCACGAGCGCTGTGCTGCATATGGCCGATAAGGGCATTGTGCCAATCGACCAAATAGAGAGATCCATCAGGAGCAAACTCCATGTCCACCGGTCGAAAATTTCGGTCCGAACCCTTCACCAAGTCCTGGCGGAAGGTGCTTTTGTAGCCCGTACCGTCGTCAACTAGAGTGTGCTGCTTCGTTCCCTGAAAACCAATAGTATTGTTGATAAGAATATCGCCTTGGATCTCGTCAGGAAAATGACGACTGGAGACAAACTCTAGGCCCGAGGTGGGGCGAACTCGGACTGACAAGAGATTTGGCGGGTTCGTGGCGAACCTACCATATCCCACACGGACCGACCCTGGGAGCATCCAGCGCATGCTGGGGTCGGAAGTATCGGCAAAAAAGTTTTGCCCCCAATCATCGAATGCAATCCCCCAAGGATTGGGAATGGATAGACGAACGGTTCGCTCAAGATGACGTCGCTTCGGGTTATAACGGAAAAAGCCGCCATTGGAACTTCGCACTGTGCCATAAGCGGTCTCTACATTGCTGTGAAGAAAGGTTCCCTCCCCCATGAAGATGGCGCCCGATGGATCGGCGCAGAAAGCAGAAATTGCATGATGGGTGTCATGATCGTCGAAACCACTCAATACAACCTCTCTGGAGTCTGCCTGGTCATCCCCGTTGGTATCCCGCAGGTGAACGAGAGAATACCCCTGAGCTAGGTAGACCCCTTCAGCACCAAACTCAAACCCCATAGGAAGGTGCAATCCATCGGCAAAAACGGTCTGTTTGTCTGCCTTTCCGTCGGCATTGGTATCCTCGAGGATGAGCAACTTGTCGTCGGGTTTGGGATCGCCTGGTCGGTAGTGAGGATAACTCGGCATAGTGGCAACCCATAGACGACCACGATTATCAAAAGAAAGCTGTACGGGGTTCGCCAGATATGGAAATTCGCGCTCGGACGCGAACAATTCGATATTGTAACCCTCGGGGACGGCGATGCCCTTGGTCGCATCCTCGATCGACAGGTATTTCGCCCTATTCGGTCCCATGTCGGGCAAAACGTCAGTTTTGGCATCCAGGGTAGACATGTCAAACAGCTCATCGGACAATGCTGCCCAGACGCCCTGGTCTCGGACACTCATCATTTGGGCAAGCTTTTGAAGCTCAGCAGGATAATTCTTTGGGCCAAATGGATTGTGTCGTCGACCAAAGACATGAACCCCATTGGGAATTTTATAGTAATTGAGCCACAACCAATTCTTTTCTTTCACCGATTCCCTGAGACGAGAAAGTTCAGGTGGGGAAAACAGCTTGACCTCCCCGAAAAGACGATCAGACAGTAGAGGAGCCAACTTGGCGTAACCTTCCCCGGTAAGAAGAGCTCCATCTCGAGTGAGTGGCTTGGTGCTGGATTCAAACCATAACCGAGTAGGTGAGAAAAGGTCTACAAAGTGTACCTTGTGATTTAATGCCACCTCCTCCATAACTGTGATGTAGAGAGCGAGAGCGATGTTTTCATCGACCCCATTGGGCGTATCATAAATGGCCGACAAATCTTGAAAAGCAATAGGTGAAACGAGAGCAAGTTTCGGAGCCTGTTCACCATTGTACTTAGTAGACAAAGTATGCTTAACAAAACCTTCCAATTCGGCCCTAAAGCGCTTCAAACCCCGAACGCCGTAAAAGGATTCCCCATAACCAAAGAAAGCAACCACGAGATCGGGTTTTAAGGTCTGCAGCCACTCATCGGAGGTTTTATAATGTCCGTTACCAACATTACCAGAACCCCAACGGTCTCTGGAGGTTTCAAGTATACGCAACTTTTCCGCCCCTGGGAATGCCCATGGGTTATTACGAGCCGAGTGAGGTCTAAAACCAGGAGTATTCCCCTCGTCGCACATATTGCGAATGATCAGGCGATGCAGGGGATAACGTAGGTGCATTTCGGTCTCGAAGTGACCGTAGTGAATCATTCGCGCACCAAGTCCGTTGCCGACAAGGACTACTCTACAATCCTTTTTTACCTCGATGGGAACAGCAAAGGTACGCGAAAGGAATAATAGTACAAATATGAGATGGCCGATTGATTTCATTAGATCCGACAAAGTTATAATTCGGTAAAAAAGAGATGATCCACATTATTTAATCAACCCTTCCAGCACTTAACTAGCAAACCGATAAAATCCAGTCCTTGTATACTTTTACGACTCGATATCCTGAATATTTGAATCCAAGATGGTGAAATGAAATTTTTAGTTCGCTTTCTGTTGGGTCTACTTCCGATCATATGCAACCTGAGTGTGCTGGGAAATCGACCTAGTTCATGGAATCAGTTACGTGGTCCGAACGGGTCGGGATTCTTGAAAGATAGCCGACCACCCATTAAAATCGAAAATCACATTGCATGGAAGACAGCTATTCCCTCAGGACTGTCATCCCCTGCCCTTTCGGAAAGAAAAATTTTTCTCACTGCTATAGAAGAAGGTCGGTTGGTCACTTTAGCTCTGGATAAAGCGACGGGGAAGATAGTGTGGAACAGAAAAGCTCCCGCAGTCCCTATTGAAAAGTTCCATAAGGCAAGTAGTCCCGCAAGCCCCACTCCTTATGTCGATGAAAACCGATTGTTCGTCTACTTCGGTTCCTACGGATTGCTCTGCTATGACCACGACGGTCAAGAACTTTGGAAGAAGTCGATTCCTACACCCAAGAGTCTCTATGGTATGGCCACTTCTCCCCTTGTGTACAAAGACAAGCTAATCTTGGTCCTAGATAACGACGCAAATGCGCCAAAAAGCAAATTGAGTCAGTCCAAGATTTTAGCCCTCAATAAAAACACGGGGGAAACAGTATGGGAAACTCCTCGACCCTTTCAACGAAGCGGATGGTCGACTCCGCTGATAAAAAAATATGAGGACGGGGCTGAACTGGTGATACTTGGGAATGGCCGTTTGTCCGGGTATGAATTACCTACCGGTGGGGAGAAATGGCATGTCACCGGATTTTCTCGAGAGACGATTTCCATGCCATTCACAGGGAATGACCTGATTTTCGGGTCCGCGTCCAAATTGGGCGGCGCATCCGATGCTCAAACTGACCCTGAACCCTTCTGGAAAGCTGTGATAAGCTTTGATTCCAACAATGACAATAAACTGGAGCGTAAGGAAATGACTGGACATTTCACTTTTCCGTTTCGTCCTGAACTACCACCTGGGCATCCCGGATACGGTATGCCGCTACCGAAAGACGACAACCAGCGTAAGAGGCGTCTCGATGGAATGTTTCACTGGATGGACAAAAACAAGGATGGCTTTTGGACACATAAGGAATTCGTGTCCAACATCTCCATCGGACATGGAAAACCACTTCTAGTGGCCATTCGCCCTGGCGGGAAAGGCAACATCACCGACACTCATGTCGAATGGGAGTTGAATCGCGGAATTCCAGAGATTCCTACACCTGTTTTCTTTGAGGATCGAATCTACATGGTCTGCAACGGAGGAGTGCTAGCGGGAGTAGATGCTTCTAACGGAAAACTACTATACAGAGAAAGGTTAGGAGGTTTCGGGCAATATAGCGCATCGCCGGTGGTTGCTAACGGGCACCTGTACCTAGCCTCTGAAGCAGGTCTCGTGTCAGTGGCAAAAACAGGAGACAAATTCGAGATCGCTCACCGTTACGACCTAGGGGAAGCAATTCACGTCACACCAGCTTTGGATTTTCGCACTCTCTATCTCCGCAGCGAAAAACACCTCTGGGCCTTCAGCAATTTAAAATAATCCTATTCGTCAATTAAGCCCAAGCCTTAGGACAATTCAAGACAAAGAAGCTCGGGAAAACGAAAGGAGTCGGTCTTAGCTATTTGTATGAGTTCGCTTGTCTTAAGATATTAAATCAACATGAATGAATGGACTATGATTGAGGATTTACGAAAAGCTACCAAAGCAAAAAATGCACTACTTCAGAATCATCCGATTTATGAATCGGTTAATTCTCCAAGAGGTTTGAATGTCTTTATGGAACATCATGTTTGGGCGGTATGGGACTTCATGTCATTAGCCAAAAGCCTCCAATTGGCATACACTACCTGTCGAGTGCCTTGGACTCCTCCAAGAAGAGCTGACCTCGCTAGATTCATAAACGAAATCATTCGAGACGAAGAATCGGACCTCGATCACAATGGAAGAGCCTCAAGTCATTTCGAGTCGTACCTCCAATCAATGGAAGCAGTCGGAGCCTCAACTAGTGCCATTCTTAAATTCATAAAGGAGTTGGAAGTCGGAGAACATTGGAAAACAGCGCTGAACAGATCATCCCCGCCCGAGGCATCCGCTCGTTTCGTTTCCCGAAATCTAGAGATTATCGATAAGGGGGACACTATCGAAATCGCTTCTTCCTTCGCATTCGGAAGAGAGCTCGTGCTACCAAGAATCTTCTCTCTAATTCTATCTGGCCTGAATGAGAAAGCCAAAGACAACCCTCGCTGGAACCCTTTAAAGTATTACCTAAAAAGACACATTGAGCTCGATGGACACGAGCATGGTAAAGCAGCCGAAGCAATGGTAACTGAAACGGTGGGGAAAAGCACTGATGGATGGCAAAAAGCTAAGAATGCAGCAATAGCTGCTCTTGAAGAGCGAGTTCGATTGTGGGACTCTATTCACCAAAGTGTCGTCCAAGGCCAAGATGGAGAAAATGTCAACCTCCCAGAATCAGCAGATGTCAGCCAAGAAGAGTAATGCCCTTGCATGTAGCTAGTTTGTTCAATCAAAGAGCATATTCAGGAAGGCATCCAAAGTTAAAGAATCGACTTTTCTAAAATTCTCGAAAAGAGTTTTGGAATCTGGATTATCTGGATCGATACGAATGCCCCAAACCGGATCCAACGAATTGGGAAGAAGAGAGTAGCGAAAATCACCTATGACATTTGGGTCTCCGGGTTTTAGGGCGACAAAACCGTCTGAAAAATGAGTGAAGCGTAGAGTATCTTTGTAGGCGCGAGAATCCGTACCGTAGACTGAGGCAAGTGTTTCGTAATCGAGCAAAGGCACGTAAACGCCATGGTGGATGGTTGGTTCGGAGAAAAAGTGCAAGCGAATCGCATCGGCGTAAATGCGGTCGTCGGACAAATAGGTAGAACGCCAAAGTAGATTGTTGAATATGGTTGGCTTTACGACAAGTCGTTCGATTTCATGCCCCCTACCCTCTGCCAGAGCGCGAGTAACGATTCTGGCTCGTTCCCGTTGGAAGAGCCCCAAAAGCAACCAAAAGATCCCAAATGTAAAACCGTAGTGAGCCCATCGAGGTTTTCGTCGAAAAAAAGCGATGGAAAGAAAAAGTAGAACACCAAGGCTAAAGACGGGATCTACAATGGAAACGTTGTTCCATGCGACACGAGTATATGAGAAGGGCCAAAAAAGATAAGTTCCATAACTTGTGCATGAATCGATCAAGCCATGAGTCCCGTATCCTAATACGGAAAACTTCCAGATACTAAAAAGAGAACACTTCCGCCTAAGAAATGGCCAAAGGAATATGGCAACCAGCAGTCCGCCCAAAGGAATAAAAAAAAGCGAGTGCGTAAACTGACGATGAAACTCAAGCCGAAGGAGAGGATCTTCGCTAGAGTGAATGAAAACATCTAAGTCAGGAGCAAGTCCTGCCAAAAAACCTACGACGAGGGCAACACGAGTGTCCTCATTGTTACGAATAATCGTAGAGGCAAGAGCGGCGCCGGCAAGTCCTTGTGCAAAAGGGTCCATTGCAAAAAGATATGTCAAAAAGTTTCCATTAAAGTGATTCAGCCCTGTATTAAGATACAAACGACGGTGACGATGACAGGGACGTAGAGGTTGTCGTTCAGGACATTTTTTCCAACATGCAAAGGAAAAAGTTCGAGAACTGCAACAAGAGCCGAAAGAAAAACAGCTTGCAGCAAGTTGATGTTTCCCCAGAGCAGGGTAAAATCAGGCAAATACGGAAAGACCCCTAGTGAAAGAAGTAAACACAAGGCAAAGCATCCCAAAGCTCCCTCCAACGTCTTTTTACCGATTCGCTTGCGCCCAATAGCCTTGCCAACAAGAGCGGCAGCAGCATCTCCTAGGATAAACAAAGAAAGACCGAGAAAGGCTGATGCGGCAGCGGCCTTTCCACCAATGGCAATAAGGCTGCAAAAGAAAGAACCTCCCATAACGTATGTTGCTCCTGTCCATTTCGTAGATTCCGACGAACGAAGCATGGAACCAAAGCAATGATTGAAAATTCCGCTAAACGAAGAGCTTCGAAAACGAAGGGTTTCGATCAAAATAGAAACAACCAACAAGAAGCCGAGAACCAACGAAATCAACCAAGACTGTACATGAAGAAAGGTAGGGCCATAAAAAATTGCCGCAGGCAAAACCAATGCCAATCCATGTAATAGTTTACGAAAGATTTCCTCGGAAGTTAAACTCACGAGCAGGGCATAATTGAATCGGTGAAGAGGTTGTCAGGTTAAATGTCGAGCGTGGCCTGCCCATCGGATTCGGACCGGTTAGGCCGAGCTCGTCCTTTGGAGTTCCCGGAATCCTTCGCCTCAGGCAATCCATTGACCGGTGAAGCTTCCGGGCGGGAGGGGGCTAGCTTCGCCTCAGCACCTTCAGATGGCTTTCTGTTTGTTTTTGGTGAAGACTTCTTGGTTGCAACAACCTTGGGCGGAGGTGAGTTTTTTTCTTCCGCATCACCTGATTTCGGCGCATTGACAACACGATCGACTTTGTGGGCAGTCAGTGTGGATCCTTTTACCGAACGTCCCTGAAGTTCGAGCCAACTGAAATCAAATTCAATCACCATCTCCTTAATTCGTTTCAAGGCCGGGTCAAGATGCACCAAGACCTTACTGTTGGAGTCATCTGATTGGTGTGCGGTGAAAAAGAACACCCGAGACCTAGAGTGCGGCTTGAACAAATTATATTCTTTTTCTCTAGTAACTCCTCCGACTTGAAATTTTTTTGCGTAAAGTCGTCCACTTGAGCCCTCCCGATAAACCATATTGTAGGTAGTTTTTTCTCCCCGTCGAAAAACGGCCACACGCAAAGGAGCTTTGCCGACGAACATCTTGTCAGAAATCTTCATCACTTTCATGACGCCGTCCTTTCCAATAACGACGACATCATCCATCGTCGAACATTTTTCAATCACTTCGTCCTTCTTGAGTCCGTAACCAGCAAAACCATCCTTCCGATTCAGGTATAGAGTCTCGTTGGCTACCACTACATTGGAAGCGACGATTCGGTCAAACGCGACAAGTTCTCCATCTTCTCCCCGGGATATCTCGGTAAGCCGTTCACGACCTTTACCGTATTTCTTTTTCAGCTCCTTGAAGTAGCGAATGGCGTATTTAGTGAGCTGCGAGAGATTACGTTCAACTTCTTCGATATCGTCCTCAAAGGCCTTGATTTGTTCATCGGCTCTAAAGGCATCGTACTTGGATATTCGCTTGATTCGGATTTCAAGAAGGCGAACAATATCATCTTTCGTGATCTCCCGATTGAAGAGTTTGTTGTAGGGTTTTAATCCCTTGTCCACGGCCGCAACTACGCCTTCCCAGGTTTCTTCTTTCTCGATGTCGCGGTATATCCGTTTTTCGATGAATATTTTCTCTAAAGATGCGAAGTGCCACTTTTCCTGAAGTTCAGACAATCGGATTTCAAGTTCCTGACGCAAGAGGTCTCGGGCCCGTTCGGCAGCAGTCAGCAGCAAATCGTTTACGGAGAGAAATTGCGGATGGTTGTCGTGAATTATACAAGCATTGGGGGCAATGCTGACTTCGCAATCCGTAAAGGCATAAAGCGCGGGCAAAGCTTCCTCTGCACTCACGGTAGACGGAAGATAAACGAGAATTTCTACAACGTCTGCGGTGTTGTCTTCGACCTTGGAAACTTTGATCTTACCCTTGTCGTTCGCGGATAAGATGGAATCAATCAAGCTGGTAGTCGTTGTACCAAATGGAATTTCAGTAATTTTCAACAAATGTTTCTTCACCGTTTCCAAGCGAGCTCGCACTCGAAGCCTACCACCTCTGGCGCCACCATTGTAATCGGTGCAATCCGCGATTCCAGCCTGAGCGAAGTCGGGAAGAAGCGATACGGGATTCTTGCGAAGAGCATCTATCAGGGCATCTAGAATCTCATTGAAATTGTGAGGGAGAATCTTCGTGGAAAGTCCAACAGCGATTCCTTCGGCTCCTTGAGCAAGAAGTAGCGGAAACTTTACGGGAAAAGTTACAGGTTCTTTGTTGCGCCCATCGTAGGAAGCCGCCCATTCCGTGACCTTTGGGCTGAAAATGACCTCTAGAGCAAAGGGAGTAAGTCGAGCCTCTATGTAACGTGGAGCGGCAGCAGAATCCCCTGTAAGAACATTGCCCCAGTTGCCCTGTGTATCGATAAGAAGTTCCTTTTGCCCGATTTGTACCATAGCATCGCCAATGGAAGCGTCACCATGCGGATGATACTTCATGGTGTTGCCAATTACATTAGCCACCTTGTTGTATCGACCATCCTCCATTTCCCGCATGGAGTGCAGGATTCGGCGTTGAACAGGTTTCAAGCCATCATCCGAATGCGGAACGGCACGTTCGAGAATAACATATGAGGCATAGTCGAGAAACCAATCGCCATACATGTCGTCAACGTAAATACCATCGTCTCCTCGATCGTTTCCATTCGAATCATTACCGTTAAGAAGAGCTTCGGGGTCGAACTGACCACCTTCCCGCACAGTCAGATCGACAGATTCTACGTCGGAATTCTCTTCAATGTTTTCGCCAGGGTTAGAAGAACCATCACTCTTAGAATTTTTCTTCCGATTACCTTCTTCCTCTTGATTCGACATTGAACTTAAATACTACTTCAACGCTTAAACAAAGATAACACACTAAGCCGCCTGGCCGGCTGAAGCATCAGCATCGTCAATAGAGTCGGGCAAATGTTCCGTATCAGCCTTGGGGTCCTCTTCCAATACATCGTGCTCGAAGCGAAGATTACGGATGATGTATTGTTGCCGTTCGGGAGTATTTTTTCCCATAAAGAACTTGAGCATTCCTTTTATCGACTCGTTAGCGTCAAGTCGGACGGGGTCCAGCCTAATGTCTTCGGCAATGAAATGCTTGAATTCGTCTGGAGAAATTTCGCCCAGTCCCTTGAATCGAGTAATTTCCGGACTCCGGCCCAATTGCTTCAACGCAACCTCGCGCTCAATCTCGTCGTAACAGTAAAGCGTAGTTTTCTTGTTCCGAACCCGGAAGAGCGGAGTCTGAAGAACGAACAAGTGACCCTCGCGGATCAATTCGGGAAAAAACTGAAGAAAGAAAGTAATCAAAAGCAACCTTATGTGCATACCGTCCACATCCGCGTCAGTGGCGATAACGACTTTGTTGTAGCGAAGATTTTCAAGATCTTCCTCGATACCTAGTGCCGCTTGAACGAGATTGAACTCTTCGTTCTCGTAGACCACCTTTCTGGTGAGTCCGAATGAATTCAACGGTTTCCCCTTCAAACTGAATACCGCCTGTGTGGTTACGTCGCGAGCCTTGGTTATGGAACCACTGGCGGAATCACCCTCTGTAATGAAGAGTGTGGAATCAAATCGTTTCTTATCCTTGGTATTTAAATGACTTCGGCAATCTCGTAACTTTCGGTTGTGAACCTTGCTTTTCTTGGAACGTTCACGAGCTAGCTTTTGAATCCCCTTGAGTTCCTTTCTCTCGTGCTCACTACGATTGATTTTGTCAAGAAGAGCATCCGCAGTCTCTGGATTCTTGTGTAAGTAATTGTCAAGCTTCTGCTTGAGGAAATTTCCGATAAAGAGCCGAACGCTCTCTCCTTCGGGAGCAACAGTTAAAGATCCCAGTTTCGTTTTTGTCTGGGACTCAAAGACTGGTTCTTCAACCTTTATACTCACGGCGGCAACGATTCCTCCTCGAATATCACCAGGTTCATAATTTTTCTTGGTAAATTCTCGAACTGTCTTAACGACAGCCTCCCTAAAAGCCGCCTGATGCGTTCCCCCTTGTGTAGTATGCTGACCGTTGACAAAGGAAAAATAGTCTTCACCGTATTGATCCAAGTGGGTGAATGCCACCTCGATATCTGGCCCTTCTAAATGAATGATTGGATAAAGGGGTTCTTCGGATAGGTTTTCCTGGAGTAAGTCCTTAAGTCCATCCTTCGAGCGAAACCGCGTGCCGTTGTACTTAAGGGTAAGCCCCTTGTTCAAGTACGCATAATAACGCATCATACGCTCCGCATACTGGTTACGGAACCTGTATTTCTTAAACAAGTCTCCATCGGGAGTGAAACAGATGCTAGTACCGTTTTCCTCGGTCGTCTTTTTGTTCTTTCGGTCCTCAGATGTAATGTTGCCTCTAACAAACTCTATCCTGCGAGTATCTCCTTCTCGGAAGGCTTGAATATCAAAACTCGAGGAAAGAGCATTCACGGCCTTGATTCCAACGCCATTCAATCCAACGGATTTCTTAAAAGCCTTGGAATCGTATTTTGCGCCAGTGTTTATCTTGGAGGCACAAACCATCAATTTTTCGAGCGGGATACCACGACCGTAATCGCGGACAATCACCTTTTGGCCGTCACACTCGACATCGATCGTCTTACCAAAACCCATCACATACTCGTCGATGGAATTGTCGAGCACCTCCTTGAGCAAAACATAGATGCCGTCGTCATCGGATGAACCATCTCCAAGTTTCCCGATATACATACCGGGGCGCATCCGGATATGATCCTTCCAATCGAGCGACTTAACGCTGTCCGCCGTGTAATTATGATCAACCATTTCCACCACTGGTCACAAGACCTTCCACGAAGAGAAATTCTATGGAGGGGTTCGTCCAACTTGTCCACGAGAAAAAGAGTTTTTGCAGAATAATTATCGAAAACCCTCTTGCCAGC
>MDTC01262395.1_pt1 | contig 12061 bp, 5 predicted proteins | sample 811181 | NCBI WGS metagenome assembly MDTC01 (sample SAMN05326644, study PRJNA326480) | marine metagenome | isolation source: seawater | place: Pacific Ocean: North | collected 2011
CCCGAGCTTTTGAGTATTACTATCCTGTAAAGTTAGTGTATCTCGTATTAAATTGTGCTTTCCGCTAAATAAATTAGTATTATTTACATGTACAAGCTGTTTAAACTCGCGTCTTACTTGTAAAAAGGTTTCTATTTCTTCAATTACTTCTACATCGAAATCAAAAGGTCGTCGAGTAAATAATTGTAGTAAAGTTTTTGTGCTTGCAGCATTTAAAAATTCTTTGTCTAAAGTTAAGTCTTGGAGTACATCAGATACAGATACATTCTGGAAATTTAGTACTTGTTTTGCGTAAAGAGTTTCTGCTTCTGCATTTATAAGTATCCGGTCTCGCATTCCTTGGAAACCGCGTTTTAACTCTGTGACTACTTCATCAATAGTAGCTATTAATTCTGTTGGATTTTCTTTTGAAACTCTGAATAGTTTTAAAAGTTCCGTAACATCTACTTCTGTTTCTAATATACTGTGTCTGCGAGTTACAAACATATCCAAACGTAAATCTAAAAAATTTGGAGTGTCTGAACCCAAGGAAAGAACTACGGGCTGATCTGGAATTAAAAGATCTTCTACTAAAGGCTCAGCATTTCTTTCTGCAGAGTTTAATCTAGGCGCATTATCTATTGCTTCTGCTATTTCTGGGTCTGATAATAATTCTGCTATTGAAAATTTTAATTTAAAATCAGACATTTATTTAAGTTGTGCCTACCACCGTTACTGTTGCAAGTAGAGGAGTATCCGAGGACTTTTTAAAAAATACCGGAACACTAATACTACTGGTATTAAGGATAGGGCCGTTTGAATAATATTTGCCTCGTTCAGGGACATTGAATAGCTTAACAGGCTCTTTATATACTAAACTTTTTTTCATTTTAGAAATCTTCTCTAACTTTAAAGTCTATTAGCTCGAATACACTCATAGTAGTGTTATCTGTTAGAGTAAATGTAATTTCTCCCTCATAAAACCCTTCAACTGTATTATTATCAGTTAAAAAAGAAGATAAAGGAAATACTAATGTTCCTGTAGCAAGATTAGATGCAGCTGCATTAAGGGAAATCGTCGAGATTACTACTGTAGTTCCTTTTTTACGTATCTTCAAGATACAGTTACTCGTCCCTACAAAAGCTCCTCCAGTGTCTGAGCGAGTCACAGTTGCTCTAAGGTTTGGGCCCGTATCCCCTTTTACTACTTGAATTATATCCATTGAGGTTTAACTTACTCACGAGGAGGCTTTTATATTTAATTAAAAATGATTATAACAATACAGACATAAAATGTCAAGATTTATTTTTGGGGGGTATGATTACCAAGGCACTCCACTAGTGCTTGTAGGAGGATTTTCTATTTTATCTAATTGAATGTCTACCTCTAACTCTGCCCATGCTTTATCTATTGAGGCTTGATTGTTCACCCAGGTCCACACAACTGATTCCGTTAAATCGTTGTAAGGAATAAAACTTTCAGAAGTAGGATCGGGATCAAAAAATACACATATTATAGAAGAAGCAGTATAGTCTGTGCCACTTACAGTTATAGTTTTAGTGCATCGACAAGATACAGCTTCTACACCCCCAGAGTCATCATCTACTCTTTGTAAATTTTCTATTATCCAAGTATATGACATAAATTACCTCGCAAATCCTGCTTGAACATTTACAGTTGTTACTCTTAATGTTACATTAGAATGTAAATTAACAACTCTAAATCTAAGTCGTGTTTGTTTTGTATGTAATATTTTTGGAAGTTTCCAAGGCAATGACAAACTTACATAATCGTCTCCACTTGCATAAACTCTGCCCCCGATTCTATTTTGATCCAATCCTGACGTTGTAGAAGGTATTAGTCTCCACTTTGAACCATTAGGAATGTATGACCAATTATTATTACTATATGATGTACCATTTGTATAAGTTATTCGAGTTTGTAAAACACTTGCGGTTGCATTACGTTGAAAAGTTACTCCATCTACTCGAGCTTGTTGAGTAGAGGTATAATATATTTCTCCTCCGTGACAAATATTGTCTAAAAGATTATCGCTAAAAATAGCTACTCTTCTTCCTGTAGTGGACTCAAAAAATTTGGAGCTTCCAAATAGAGGATAATAATTAGGACTATCTGTTACAGTTCTTTGATTCAAATTTGGTATTGTAAATTCATAGTCCATTCCATTCACCATTTCTATTTGTCCATATATCTCAATAGGACTATTTGCAGTACCAGCGCTAGTGCTTGCACTAAATGGAGCATTATCATGGGTAAAAGTAAGAGTTGCGATTCCAAATAAAGATTTTGCAGTATTATTTGCATTACTTATATCTGCAGGAGGAGGTATGTCTATTAAAGTACTATATCCACTTGTGAATCGTTTTCCTCCAGTACTAATACTTGAGTCCATTCCCATGGAGAAAGTTTCAGTAATATCTCCAGAAATTGATCTAGCAAATAAACTATCTGTATCAATTCTTCCTCCGTCAATTACAGTTGTACCTGTTGCCCCCAAGTCGCTTGCTTCAATAGGTGTAACAGATCCACCTGTTTGACTTGATAGAGTGCCACCACTAAAAGTAACTACACCTGTAAAATTAGTGTACTGAACAACGGTAGAGTAACTGACTGAAATTGTACTAGAATTTGCTGTGGTTTCTGTGCCATAGTATCTAACCACCCATATTGTTTCTAGCTGTGAAGGATCTAGAATTTGTGGTTGATTTTGCCACGTATTACTTAGATTTCCTGTTCCAGTATTAACATCTGGAGGAACTACAGGGAAAGTAGCACTTACAAGTCCTGTTGAAAAAGTATATGTATTACCATTAGGGGCAGAAGGAGCTGTATTACGATTTGATCCAGTTTTTTTATAGTATAAGAATCCCTGAACTGATCTTAATCCTTCATCTCCTTCTGCTCCATCTGGTATAATTGGAACGGTTTCGGAATCATGAATAATGCTTGCATTTGAACTACTTGTTACTTCAAAACGAATTGCGTTTGTATTCGTTCCATAAGCACTAGAGGCTACAGAGAGACTTCCAGAACTACTTGAAGTAAACTGATTAGTACTGGAATCATAAAATGCTCTTATTGTAACACCATCGCTTGATGTAACTGCGGAATTAGTAGTTCCCACAGTTTTTCTTGCGCTTACACTAACTGAAGAAGGAGAAAAACTTCCATCTTCTAATTTTCTAATTGATTTAGGATTTATAATTAAGCTAAAAACTGTAGCAGGTGTTCCATCTTCTCCTTCATTTACTTTTGAAAGACTAAAAACTGCCGTTTTTGTAGGAAAGTTTGTTCGAGTAGCAGTAATAGTAACTGTTCCTGAGTTAGTAGCATTTGCCATGCTAGTGATAGTAATAGTACGACCTCCATTAGAAGTACTAAATCCTATACCAGTAGTCGCACTGCTTGAAAAGGTATAACTATTACTTATGTCGCTATTTCCTTCAAAAATTGTAGCTGTAGTTGTAGCGCCTGCTAAAGTTAAAGCAGCGCCTGTGCTGTCTGCTGCTATAGTATGATTTTCATTATTTAAATCCATAACTATAGCATCATCTCCAGAAGGCCCAGGACCTCCGGGAGTTCCATCTTCCCTTCGAGCTACAATTACAGGAGTGGACCAAGATGATTGCTGAGGGCTAAGACCATCTGTTGTGAAAATCCTCTCCACCATAAAAACTACATCTAAGTTAGCAGTAAGACTAGGTTGAGTTAATCCCCACCCACTTGGAATGTTATTAGTAGGATTTGCATATGTTTGGTCTGCAGGATCTGCTACAGTAAAAGTTGTAGAATTAACATTATTTTGTTTATTAAATAACTGTACTGTTTTTTGTGTTTGAGTTTCTTTTACAGCAGATAAACTTAAAGCAAACTCTGCGATTGTACCGCCGGAGGCACCTTCTTGAACTTCTACTTTTATATCTTTTGTGCCTGTAAAGAAAGTGGCAGGCACATTTATAGTTTTAGTTAATTCTGTTCCGCTTGTAGGTGCAACATAAGTAGCATCCGCAACGCCATCAAATGTAAACTTAAACCGTGCATCTAAAAATTTAAAAGCTCTTGCGGTATAAGTAAAAGTCGCAGCACTCGTTCTATTGCCCAGAGCATCATATGTAGCTACTAATGGGCCGAATAATGTTACTACCTTACCTGTATTATCTCCTGCAACACCTGATATGCCCGGCTCTGTTCTACTAGGAAAAAAGTTAGAGAATCTTTCTAATCCCTGACTTCCCGGATTTGCCGGAAGATTATATCGAATCCAGTAATAAAAAGTGTTATCGCCATCTTCAATAACTGTATCAGTTGTTCTATTAGATCTAGAAAGTTTATGTGGCTGAGGCTCGGATGCTGTACCAAAAGTTGGAAAAGAAGTACTAAAGCTAGGGTGTGTGCCTCTCCAAATTTCTACAATATGTGTTTCCTTTCTAAAGTTGCGTGCATTATTCCAAGCTAAGTCTATCCCACCTCTTTTATTATTTGTGGCCGTTAGGCCTGTGGGCTTAATAGGTTCGGCTGCAGGGAATCCTGAACCTTCTGGGTAATCGCCTATTACTGCATCAGAAGCAAGATCATCTAAAATAAAAGCATTATCATTATGTTCTATAACTGTAAATTCTACCAATAAATCATCTCGAGGACTCATTGATAAGATACGGAAAAGTTTATCTTCCCAGTTAAATCTTTCGTAAGTAATTGCTATAATATTACCCGGAAGTAATACATAAGTTTCGGGAGATCCTGTAAAAGTAGCAGTAAGCCCCGAACGAGACTCATCAAGCATTTGCTTGATATTCATTCGATTATTAAAATAGTTTGTAATGCCAGGAGCTTTATACTGTCCTTGTCTAGAGATTCCTTTATCTTCTTTTTTATAAGTGGAGTTATAAAAAGTTATATTTCTAGAGTTAAAATTATTTTGAGGATCAATATATCCCGTAGTAACAGAGTTAAAGGTTTTACTAATTCCTTTATCTGTTATTTTTATGTCCCCAATAATTTTATCCGTAGTTATTTTTTCAAGAGGATGAAATTCTCCCAGAGGTTTTGCTTTAGTTTTTAAATCTAGCTCGTATTTTCCATTCGAATAGCGAAGAATTCCATTAAACTGAGTAAGCATTTGATTTACATTATCAAAAAGCGGAGCACTTGTATCAATTGTTTGATTCATTTGATGGCGAGTAGCAAAACGTTGTGTTCTGTCCTCCCATCCTAAGTACTTCCAGTATCTTACCTCGCAAGCATCATATAAATCATAACCTGAAGTAAGAGATGTGCCCTCTTGGGATATTTTCTTTACAATAGGATTACCAGTAGTTCCGTAAATTTTATTCGTATTTAAATCAATCGCTAGCGCACTACTAGGATTTCCGCTTACTTTACTAAGAGAAATTGAGCTTGTGCGATTAATAATTCCTGAAGCTGGATCATAAGTTGCTTGAGGAAGGGTACCCCCCGGCTGAGATATTGTTCCTGACGTGCCTACAACCGTTGCATTACCAGCCAAACTCCATACAATTTCTCCTGCTAAATAATTAGTATAACTATACCACTTTCTACCGAGTTTTCCAATTACATCGGTAAATGTATATTGCTTATAAGTTTTAGCGGTCTCTCCTGGAGCGCCATAAGTAAGTGTCTCTACATTCTCAACTGTTCCTTGAAAAAATAATGTATTATTTGCTTCATACTTATAAACATCCCCTACGCTAACATTAGGCAAAGGTACGTCATTGGGTCCGTCATTGGGACAACTAATAACTGTTACTCTAGATTGCTGATCGCAAGCTCGAGCAGCTTCTCTAAATGATTCTAAATTTAAAAGATCATCAGTAAGACCTTTTCCATAAGTCTTACTTCTTAAGTAGTCTAATAGCTGTAATGCGGGATTATTTGAAACTCTGCGATCAGACTTATTTGGAATTCCACTTCCTTCATAAGCTTCATTTCCATAAGAATACTTTGAGGTGCCTCCATGCTCATCTCCATTTAGAGCTTCTGTAAGTAATAGTATTTTATAGCCGCTACCTGCAAGTGTACTATTTAAATTATTACCGCTTGCATCTACCGCACTACTTGGAGGATAAGATAATCCAACAGTTTTATCTTCTATATTATCTTTTTTGAAAGTAATTGTACTTCCGTCAAGAGTAGTTGCGTCATTAGTATCTGAGTTATCTTGAACTAATGCTTGAAAAAATTGTAAGGTTGCAAATCCAGTATAACTTACTGTGTCTACTACTTCTTTTTGTACGGGCACCCCATTGACAGTTACTGTTTCACCGGGGGTAGGACGGGTGGCAGTGACAGCTCCAAATAACTCATTTAAGTCAGTATTAGGGCCTCGAATAATTAACTTATTAGTAGTCTCATCGTACAATTCAACAAAACGATCCCATCCGCTAAGACCTGCGTAAGGACTTACTGCTATTGTTGTTCCTCCTGTGGGAGGACTGCCTGTGCCTCCTACATTTCTTCTTTCAACTTGAAAGTCAATACCTTTTGCTGCATCTGGTGAAAACTTTACAGCGCGTATAAGATTTTTTACAGCGGCAGGTGCATTTGAAAAATCAAATTCATATACATATTCGTCCCCCACAGGCATAGCGGCGCCCGGATTGAAAGTAGGAGGAGTTAGTCCCGCCGCCTGCGCTGCGGCAATTGCATCTGCTTGTTGTTGACTTACCTGATCTTTATAAAGCTCAATAAGATCAGTAGGAAATGAACTCCCTAAAACGGTTGTTGTATTACCACTAAACCCGAAATCTGTTTGAAAAGTGGGACCATCTATTTGCTTTCCTAAAGTAACAGTTCGTTTTATTGGAATAGAAATATTACTAAATCCAGATAATATATTGTGGACATAGCCTCGACTAGTATGTTCAACAAGTGTATCGGCAACTGTGCTTCCTCCGCCAAAAGTTTCTGATTGGCAGAAAAAGAATTTATTAGCATTACTGAGTCCAGTACCTTTTTTAACTCTAAATCTTTTTATTTCATCATTAATTAATTGCTCATCTAAGAATGTTAATTCTAATTCGTGAGTTCCGGTTATAGTAGTAGCAGGTATTGTTATAATTACAGGAGTACTTGCTAAAGCTTTTTCTTTAGTTTCTGCGAGATGAATTTGAGATGTAGGAATACTTTGAGTAGGAGAATCAGTTGCAGAGACAACAAAATATTTTGTTCCATTTTTTAATGGTGATATCTCAGTGCTTGTTGTTCTATAAACTACAGAATCGCCTGTTTCTAAAGTAGATGCTGCTGAACTTCCTGTAAGATTTAAGGCATTATTTCCCGGGACTCCGAATATATTTTGATTTCCTGCTTTAAAACGAAATCTAAAATCTAACTCACCATCCATATCTGTAATAAACCACTTATCAATAATAGTGGCTGGATAGGCAGCTACAGCGTTTCCTATATTTCTATAGTATGGTTCAATATTTACACTGTCCCCTAAGTCAAAATCACTAACTTTTCCAGAGTTCGCATTAGGATCGTCAGTTGTAGTATTTCTATAACTTCCGTCGTAATTAAAACAATTTACATATTTTCCTTTTACAACATAACTAATATCAGGAAGCTGAGCATCAGTATCTGAAATTTTATCTTCTAAAACTACATAAGCAGTGTCTAATAGTCTGTGTCCCTCTCCCCAATATCTGTAAGGATCTTTTCCGGCACTGTCATAATATTGTTGTCCTAAAAATGCGGGTACTCCTGTGCCAAACCCTCCCGCTTTATTCATTAAGGTTTTATTTGCAGTTTGATTGTCTTTTCCTGCATGAAAGGTTAATTTTAAATTTTTTGCTTGATTAAGAGGTCCAATACTTCTTTCGTGTAAAATTCCTTTTTGATTTCTAAATGAAGCGTAATCGTTAGGATCATAAGAACTATTTAACTCTGTTTGTATACTTCCTGCGGCCCCTACATAAGCAACATCAGGTATTCCGTCCGCATTATTTTGTGTGCCTATTACTATGTAACCTCCCCCAAACTGGCCTAAAGAGTGGATTGTTCCTCCACTAAAAGAAGAAATTTCATTGAAAAATTGACCACCTGCTACATCTCCTTTTTCCATTAAACCAATACAGCCGGTTTTATTACTGGTGTTATTTTGAAAATTGCCAATGCCGCTGAGTTCTCTTACATCTTCATCAGATTTATCTTTACATACTAAAGTTTCATCATCAATAAATACATCAAATATCGCAGAGATAGGGCCTTCACACAAAACATTTGCGGAATACATAGTTGTAAATCCACCGGTAAAACCCCCAGTACTACTTCCTACTTCACCTGGAGTTGAATCTGGGGTAATAACTATATCTGCAAAAGCAGGAAAAGAATCAATTCTCTGTACTCCATATACGATGGGAATATGTTTTGATTCTAAATTTAAACGCAAGTCGAGCTGTCTTTCAACTTCATAATATTCTGTTGAGTACTTTCTGCCTCCAAAAGCTCCCGCAAGACCGCCTCTTCTACGAGATTTTAGACGAGATTCCGTACCTGTGTACTTTGCTAAAACATTAAGAGACTTATCTGCATGTTCAAATCCAAAATCTGCTATATATTCGGGTTTTAAAGCTGCCCCTACTTGAGAGTAGCCTCTTGCATCTAGCCCTCTATGAAATTCGTCTGAAGTTAATCTTCCCTGTACTCGAACAAAATCTCCCCAATGACTGGTTAAAGACCAAGTAATTGTAGGAGTAGAATCAACTTTTTCATTGAGAGTACCTTGAGCAATAATACCTTTAAAGTAAAGGAAAGGGCTTCCAATTATAACTCCAGTATCTGGTTGTGCAAAAACTCTGTATATTTCTACATTTCTATTTACGTAGCTTTCATAGCTTAAAGAACCTAAATTTTTTGCAGTAAGAGTAGTTACTTCAGGATTAACATATTCTATTTCGCATTCATGATTAAAAGCTGCAATTCCTTCTTTCTCTAGACTTGTTACTTCGATTACTTTTCCATCACCACGAATTTTATCAATTCTAACAGTAATTGAAGTTGGCGCCGGGCCTGTAAAATTTGTATTTTTAGGAAATGGAAGAGGTTCGCCTGTCGTACCATCTAAATCTGTACGAATCAAGGTTATAGTATCGCCAGTATAAAAACCTGCTGAAAAAATATCAAAATCTAAAGTAAGTAGTCCTGCGATTCCTTCCCCAGTGCTAGTTGCTGCAGGCAAAGTACTAGGAGTATTTGCCATAGTAGCTTGTGCAATACATGTCGCGCCCAGCTTAACAGCAGAAAGAGTTAAGCTCATTTTACTAGCTCTTGCTTCTATTGCTTCTTGTACTTTTCCAATTTTTGTAACGCCTCCTGCCCTATAAACATCCACAGAGTTGTCATTATTATGATCAAAATTTACATCATAAGGTGCATCTGTCAGATAGGAGAAATCGACTCGTCGAGTACCTAGTTCTAAACTTGAAGGCTTTTCAAATCTTATCAAATGATACGTTAAAAGAGGATCTCGATTTTGCAGAGCCGTTATAATATCTTCATGTATATTTCGTAATGCCATTTATGCCAAAGCCTCTTCTACATTGACTGAAAAAGTATACAGCCCATTTGCTTTTACTTGATAAGTGAGCATAGCTCCTTTTACTCTTACGCGAATACGAGGACGAGTAAAACTTGCTGTAACAGTATCATTCTGTTCACAACGTCTTTGCAGTCCCGGAGAAAAGAAAATTGTATTAGTTGTTGTATTAATTTTTGTAACCTTATATGCTTTTAAATGTAAACTATCATTACTGTTAATTAAATCAAACATATCTCCCATATTAATATTGTTGATTCCAGTGCCTATCAGAGGTATTTGATTTCTTCCTGCACCTAAAGTACTCGAAGTATTTACTTGTTGTGTAGCTGCAACAGCATTTCCATACTGAGGAAGCTCGACAAAAAATGCTTCCTGAGTCTGCTGTCTTTCTAATAGAAAAGGATATACTATATTAAAGTCTGCTTTTGTAAGATCATTATACTTAATATCGAGTTCCCACTGATGATATTTTACAATAGAACGAAAAGAAAGCCCCGAGTTTGATTTATTTGAAACAACAGGTTGATTTGACTTTAGAGTAACAGAAGAAAACCCCGGGCCAAAAGAACCACTAGTAGTATTGCCTGCAATACTAATACGATTATTGGGATCAGGTAAAGTAGTTTGGGTTGTCATTTATAGCTCCGTTGTTCTTACGGTTTCTAGGAACTCTTCTCCGTTTGCATTTGCTGCTTCACGAATCATATCAATAATATTACCGCGTTGATTTGTAAGTAGATCTTCCACACCTGTTGCATCTACAGTTGAAATATTAAATGTTGCATTTACAGCAGTCGGAGCTACAATATCATCGTTTGGAATAATTGTACCTGCTCTATCTGGTACAAACATTTCTGGTCCTTGTTCTCCAACCATAAATGCGGTGTTTCCACCTTCTGCGCGATTTCTATAGCCTGCGAATGCGGGAGTAAAGTCCTCTGGACCTCCCATACCTCTAGCTCCTCGGAAGTATGCAAGTTCTCCTGAGCCTCCGGCAGATTTAGCTAAATCTACGCTACTTCTTCTTTCTCCTACACTAACAGATGTGGGCGTACTTTCTGATAGGGTTCCGCTGCCTTGGAAATTGGTAGAAGCAATTATTGCAAGTTGTGCAGCACCCAGTGCAGTAATTACCCCTGCCATTATAATTCCAGCGATAGGCCCTAATTCTGCAATAGCTCTCATTGCTGCGCCCGCGGTATTAATAATTGTGTTTGCCATTTGCATTTTCTTATTTTGTTCAAATGCTTTTCGCTGCTGTTGTTCTTTCTTCTTTTCTAGATTTTTTATTTTTGCAAGACTTTCTTTAGATTTTCCATCTCTTTTCTTCTCTGCTTCGATTTCTTTATTAATTGCACTAATTTTTGCTTGAGATGCTGCTTGCTGTATCTGACCAATAGAAGATATAATACCTGCTACAGCTTCTAGCTTCGCTGTAGTACTATCCCCTGCTTCAGCCAATGCTTGGAAGTTATCAATCAACAATGCACCGCCGTCTACGAAAGCAGCCAAATACTCACCGTCTGGGCCAAGTTTCTTTAATTCAGCCCCGAATCCTATCAAACTCATTTTAGCAACTTCTAATGGAACTCCCATCTTGCCAAATTTTTCAGTTAATTCATCAACAGCATCTTGGTCATTTAGAAGCTCTTTAATTCCTTCTCCTGCAACTAGTAGTCCTGCACCTGGGGAGGCGCCCTCTTTTGCTGCTTCTCTTGCTGCCTCCATGAATTGAAGTTCTCGTTCATTTTGAACTTTTCGCTCTAGTAATTTGTATTCTGCATCAATAACTTGATTTTGAATATCTGCAACGACTTGTGCATTTGTAATTGCAGCTTCCATTGCATCTAATGCTGCTTGTTGACCTTCAGTTAGTACACCTGCTTGATGATATTCTTCCTCCATTATTTTATATTTTGCAGCTAAAAGAGCAAGTTCAGCTTCTATTGTCGCTTTCTTTATATTTTTCTCTTGTTCTGCTAAAATAAGTCTCTGTCGTCTTTCCTCTTCAGAAATTTCCATTTGTCGAATAACGCTTACCGGATCACCAAATATATTTGTATTCTTCAATGTTGCAATTTCTTTATTTAGCGCAGCAAGGGTCTGACCATTATTAGTTAAAGCAGCTGCGGTATCTAAAGCCGCTTTTTTCTGCTCGTACGCCAGTTCTACTTTTGTCATCTCTAGTTCAAGTTCTCGCTCTAGTATGTCTAAAAGTAGCTCTTTGTCCCCAAGGGTTGCTTTAGCCTCTTTACTAATTCTAGTATGTAGATCTGCTATTTCTAACTGAATAATTTGTTGTTCTGCTAATAAATCTACTTGGGAGGAGCCAATAGCAGTTGCAGCTTCTATCCCTATAATTTGTTTTCGTAAAGACAACTCAGCTTCTTTTCTTGCGGCTTGTGCTTCTCTTAACTCTCGTGTTGACTTTCGAAGAGCGTCTCCGTGATGAACCTCAGCTTTTACTCCATTAATTTTAGTATTAGTTATTTTTCTAGTTA
>MDTC01044804.1_pt1 | contig 12060 bp, 9 predicted proteins | sample 811181 | NCBI WGS metagenome assembly MDTC01 (sample SAMN05326644, study PRJNA326480) | marine metagenome | isolation source: seawater | place: Pacific Ocean: North | collected 2011
TCTTGAGCACTGCTATGAACTTGGGTATGTTTATTGCAACTATTTATATCATAAAACTATGAGCGAATTCCTTAAAACCTTTGATAAATTGAATGATGCACAGCTTAGATCAAGCGTGAAACTACTTGGCAAGCTGCTAGGAAATATTATTAAGTCTCATGCAGGAGACAAGGTTTACATTGCGGTTGAAAAACTCAGAAAAGGATTCATAAATCTCAGAAAAGACAATAATCAAATCAAACACGATCAGCTAATACGATACATTGGCAAGCTAGATCCTATTACTCTTAAAAATGTAATTAGGTCTTTCTCAAAATATTTTGCACTCGTCAATGTTGCGGAGGAAGCTTATCAACATATAAACAGAACTGATCGTCTCAAATCCGGTTTTGACTCATGGGAGGGCTCATTCGACCAAACACTAAGAGAGTGTAAAGCCTCAGATATGGATGATACTCAATTAGAGAGTTTGATTAATTCTCTGAGGTATATACCTGTTTTCACAGCACATCCGACTGAGGCGAAGAGAAGAAGTAAATTAGAGGCAATGCGAAGGATTTTTAATACTATTCTAGAGTTACAGAGTTATAAAGGGCAATCCATTAAAAGAGAGGAGTTAATCGATGAGTTACAAGCTGAAATTCTTATATTATGGAGAACAGATGAAGTTAGACTTAGGAAACCTACAGTACTAGATGAAGTCGAGAACGGATTGTATTACTTCAGAACATCTCTATTTAGAGCTATACCGGAGGTGTACAGAGATCTAGAAAAAGCTATAAAAAGAGTTTACCACACAGATAATATAAAAGTGCCTAGTTTCATAAGGTTCGGCTCTTGGATTGGTGGTGATAGGGATGGCAATCCATTTGTTACACCTGATATTACTCGAGAGGCAGTATACATGCATGCGGAGACTGCATTGCATGAATATATGAGGCGTGCACAAAAACTATCAACTCTTCTCACACATTCATCTGGCCTGTCGACACCATCAGATGAATTCTTGTCGTCATCAAAAGATGATGATAAATACTTTCAAGGTGCATTTGAAGATACAACACAAGATTTTGCAAAAGAGCCCTATAGGAGAAAGTTAAAAATAATAAGATATAGATTAAAAGAAAGATTAAATGTAATCAAACAGCTGAAAAATAAAAATAATATCAAATCACCTCACGCTTATAATTCCGAAAAAGAGCTTCTAAATGATTTGTATCTAATAAAAGACTCATTAATTTCTGATAATGATAATATTTTAAATGACTTTGGTCTGAATGATTTCATTAGACTAGTGGAAACGTTTGGTTTTTATCTTGTTAATCTTGATATCAGGGAGGAATCGACTAATCATACCAATGCCATTTCAGAAATATTAAAAAATCATGGTAATAAAGACTATGATCAACTTAATGAGTCATCAAGAATTTCCTCTCTAGAAAATGTTATTAAATCTGACTTGACTCTTGATGATATCTATACCTCTCTGTCAGATGAAACAAAAAAAGTACTCGATGTATTTACAGTTATGAAAGAATTGAGAAATGAAGTAAGTGAGCATGCATTTGGGAACTACGTGATATCGATGACACATCATGCAAGTCATGTCTTTGAAGTTCTTGCCCTAGCGAAACTATGCGGTCTGATCTCTTTTAAAGATGGAAAGCTTTCATCATCCATACAGGTGACACCTTTATTTGAGACGATTGATGACCTGACAAGAATAGAAGAAATCCTAGAAGATCTCTTCAGTAATGATACATATACAAATTTAATTGGCAGCTACAAGAATAGTAAATTACAAGAAGTCATGCTTGGTTATTCTGATTCATGCAAAGATGGAGGCATATTATCATCATCGTGGAGTCTATACAAAGCACAACAACAAGTTCTGGATATCTCAAAAAAATATCAGATAGAGTGTAGACTGTTTCACGGCCGCGGAGGAACAGTTGGAAGAGGCGGAGGTCCAACGCACAATGCTATCTTAGCCCAACCTAATAAAACAGTCAGAGGCATGATTAAAATTACAGAACAGGGAGAGGTATTGTCTTATAAGTACGCGGTGCCGCAATCTGCATCTTATGAGCTTGAGCTTGCAATTAGCGGCTTGATCAAAGCAAGTAAACATTTAGTAATAGACGATACAGTTTGTACAAATAATTTTGAAGAAATTATGAGCGAAATGTCTATTGTTGGTGAAAAAAAATACAGAGATCTTACGGATGACAAAGAGGGAATCATGGATTATTTCTATGAAGCAACTCCGGTTCAAGAATTAGCCGAGTTGAACATAGGATCAAGACCATCTCATAGGAAAAAAACTCAACGATCAAAATATTCAATAAGAGCCATTCCTTGGGTATTTGGTTGGTCACTATCAAGGCATACTTTACCTGCATGGTACGGCCTTGGCTCAGCTCTCAATAAAATGGTCACTAGTGACCAGTCTAGTATGGACAAATTAAAAATGATGTATTCAGAGTGGCCATTTTTCCGTGTACTGCTCGATAACATTCAAATGGCACTCGCAAAATCTGATTTAGGTATTGCTAGAGATTACTCTCTACTCGTAAAAGACAGAAATGCCGCTAATCATATTATTGATGATATAGAAAAAGAATTCGAATCCACTGTTCAAACTTTATTAAGAATAGTTGGCTCAGATCAACTTTTATCTGATAATACTAAATTATCATTATCACTAAGTAGGCGACAACCATATTTAGATCCGCTAAACTATATTCAGGTAATGTTATTGAAAGCTCATCGAGAGATACCTGATGAAGATACAGTTAATCTTGATCCGCTGCTGAGGACTATTCATGCTATTGCGACTGGCATGAAAAATACTGGATAGCAATGTCCAAAATTCTTATTGTAATCGGCATCATTCTTATTCTGGTTGGGCTCCTCTATCCTTATCTGAGTAGCCTAGGGTTGGGTCGACTTCCCGGCGATATAATCATAAAAAAAAATAACTTTAACCTCTATTTTCCAATTACAAGTGCCATAATAATTAGTATTGTAATAAGTATAATTTTAAAAATTTTTAGATGACAGAAAATAATGAAATAACAGATTTGAATAGCGAATGTGGCTCATCTGAGCCATATGCTCTTCAGGTTACTGATAATAGTATGGAACCTGAGTTTCCAAAGGACTGTATAGTCATTGTGGATCCGTCAGGATCATGTGTGGATGGTCAATACATTTTTGTCGAATATGATGGGGTAAGATGGTTTAGAAAATTCAAAAAAATTGATGGAGATAATTATCTGCTTGCATTGAACGGAGAATATCCAGAGATAAAGCTTGATAATTCCTATGATGTTATTGGTATAATTGTCCAAAAAAATGTAAATAGAAAAATTACACACTATAGCTAATATGAGAAAAGTTTTAATTTACAGTACACGAATCTGCCCTTACTGCGTAAGAGCAAAAAATTTTTTCAACAAAAAAAATATTGATTATACTGAGATTATGATCGATCAAGACCCCTCTTTGATAACAGAAATGGTAGAAAAATCAGGAAGGCAATCTGTACCACAAATATTCATAGGTGACTATCATGTTGGCGGTTTTGACGACCTTATTGAACATGACATGGATGGAAAGTTAGAGGATTTGTTGACTTAGCATGGATCTCAGGGAAAACAGAGCAATGGAACTCGAAAGCGGTATTGCAGCTTTCGAAACAAAAAACTTTGCACATGCTACTAAATTGCTTTCACCAATAGCCGAGGAAGGTAACCCTGATGCAATGTATCGAATGGCGATAATGCTTCAAAATGGCCTGGGGTGTCTAGCCAATGAAGATAAAGCATTCTCATACATGAAAAAAGCTGCAGAAAATGGATTACCCTTGGCGATGCATGCACTAGGTTTTATGTATTTTGAGGGGGAATGTACAGAACAGGACGCTAAATTATGCATTGAGTGGTTTGAGCGTGCGGCAAATGAGGGGATGATGGGTTCTGCAACAACATTGGGAATGATATTTGAAGAAGGTAAAATAGTTGAACAGGATTTAAGGAAAGCAGAGGAGTGGTACAAAAAAGCAGGTATTTCTAAATAAGTTTCATGAAGTATTTCCCTTTTTTTTTACAACTCGAAAAATTACCATGTTTAGTTGTTGGTGGAGGGTCCGTAGCAGAGAGAAAGTTAGATCTTCTGATTAAAGCAAACGCTGACATCACAGTTGTCTCCTCAGATTTTACAGACTATGTTTTAGAGTTATCAAAAAACCACAACATCAAATGTATCAAAGATAATTACTCAGAAAAACATCTAGAGGGGGATAAGTATAGATTTGTAATATCTGCGACAAATGACGTCTCTCTAAATGAGCAAGTTGCTAAAGATTGTGCTAAACATAACATCATCGTTAATGTTGTTGATCAACCTGAGATATGTGATTTTATTTTTCCATCAATACTTGAAAGAGGCGATATTACAGTTGCTGTCTCAACAGGTGGCGCATCACCTGTTTTAGCAAGAGTATTAAGAACTAAACTTGAGACAATGGTCCCAGCAAGTTATGGCAAGCTTGCTGAGATAGTGTCAGCGAATCGAATTAGAGTTCGTGAGAGAATGAAGAAATTTTCATCTAATAAAATCTTTTGGGAGAAGATGCTCAATGGAAAATTTTTAGAGCTTGTTCTATCAGGTAAGACGGATGAAGCAAAATTATTTCTAGATAAACAAATCGATGATTTTGATGAGGATATTGCTAACCAAGGAGAGGTTTACCTAGTAGGGGCAGGACCTGGAGATCCAGATTTATTAACATTTAAAGCTTTACGGTTAATGCAACAAGCTGATATCGCATTGTATGACAGGTTAGTTCATCCCTCGATTGTTGACCTAATCAGACGAGATGCAACAAAAATATATGTAGGCAAAGAGAGAGACAATCACGTCGTTAGACAAGAGGAGATAAATGAGTTACTGGTAAAATATGCAAAAGAGGGTAAAAAAGTTTTACGACTAAAAGGAGGTGACCCTTTCATCTTTGGGAGAGGCGGAGAGGAGATACAGACCCTAGCTGATGAGAAAATAGCATTTCAAGTAGTTCCTGGAATTACAAGTGCGAGCGGATGCTCAACTTATAGCGGAATACCATTAACGCATAGAGATTATGCTCAAAGTTGTATATTCGTTACAGGACATCTGAAAGAGGGCAAGTTAGAGCTACAATGGGATAAGTTGATTCAACCAAACCAAACAATTGTTTTTTACATGGGATTGGTATCAATTGACATCATCTGTGAGCAGTTAATAAAGCATGGATTGAGCGAATCAACTCCTTGCGCACTTGTCCAACAAGGCACAACCAACACTCAAAGAGAGTACATATCTACACTTCAAGATATGCCTGCGCTTGTAAAAACCAAAAAGCCAAAAGCCCCAACTATATTTATTATTGGTGGTGTTGTCTCGTTAAGAGATAAACTCAAATGGTTCTCTACTAGCGTTGCAGATTGAAGTTAATCGGAACTCTTAAATCAATTTGATCTTTACCGAGAGATTTTGGTATCGGGGGGAAAGGTGCGGATTTTAGGACAATTTTTTGTGCTTCCCTATCAAGTAATCTATATCCTGACGATGTGATTTTTACATCTACGACATCACCATTTCGCAAAATAGTGAATTCAACTATTGGCGTTCCTTCTTGTCTTCTTTGAAGAGAGAGTAGTGGGTACTTTTTATTCGAATCAAGCATACTTCTGACAATCCCGTAATAAGATTGATATATTTTATTGGTTCTATCTCCTTGTGTTCTATTATCAACTACGGCTTGTTCTTGTTTCTCTTCACGTTTGATTATTTTTTTTTCACTAGAACTTAGAGAGTCATCATCTTTTATATCATCATTCTGATCTCTTATTAGAACCATTTGAATTTGCATACCTTGTTCACCAATTTGGCTAATGTCCCTTTGAATATTTGATGAACTCAGTGACATCAAAAAAAAAGCATGAATTGCTAATGATAAAATAATATATTTATTTAGATTATCAGTTTGCATTTAGACTAGATAATAATTTAATGTTATTAATTTGATTTCGTTTAAGTTCAAAAAGGATAGTATTTATATCTGTAACAAGTAATGACTTATCTGCAATCAGTACAATATTCCTCACCTTTAGCGCTTTAATCTTCTTACTTAAATTTTCTATATCTGTGAGACTATCATTAAGATAAATATTTCTATTTCCATCATAAAAAATCTTGGTTATATCTCTATTCTCAAACTTATCGAGCGTTACTTTCGGTAACTCAAGATTTTCTTTTATTATATTCTTTTCTATAACTCCAACTATCATGAAAAATATAAGTAGCAAAAAGATAATATTTACCAAAGGTAGGAGTCCATCGTCATCATAATCTTTTTTGCTTTTATTTTTCAGTTTCATTAGCCTTAATCCCAATAGTTACATTTTCTATTTTATTTTTTTTTAAAAGATTCATAACTGTTAGATACCGCTGGTATGTTACATCATCTTTAGCTGTTAGTATTATCGTATATCTGTCAACCTCTTTTGTAGCCAGCCTGACCATTGTCAATAATTCATTATCATCATATATTTTGTCATTGCTTATGACAGAACCTCCTTTTTGAACTGTCAACTTAATCACTTTCATATCCTCATCGGAAGCTTGATTTGATTCTTTAGACATGTCCATCTCCAACTCGCCAATTTTATTAAAGTTAGATGCGAGCATGAAAAATATCAATAATATGAAAACAACATCTATTATAGGTGTCAGGCTAATTTTCGTCATTTCGATACTCTAAAATAAATTAATAGTAAATCAAAGAATTATCTTTAATGCGAATTGTTCTCATTTACTATTGCAAATGCGAATCATTATCAATATAATAGACACCAATTAATAACGTTATAGGGATAAAATATGAGAAAAACAGCCATACTTATTGCTTTTTTAAGCAGTAATGCATTTGCTGATGACCTTGCGCCATTGAGTATTTTTGGTGGACAAGGAGAATCTGAAATTGCTGGTTCAGCCACCTATATTGGTGATGATGAACTAAAAAAGTCCGGCTATACAGACACTGAAAGGATAATGGGTCGTGTACCTGGCGTCTTCTCACAAACTGAAGATGGCCTTGGACTTAGAACAAACATTGGTATGAGAGGAGCTAATCCAAACCGTACTACTAAGATAAATGTCACTGAAGATGGAATATTGCAAGGACCTGCAGTTTATTCTAACGCTTCAATGTATTTCTATCCAGACGCTGGTGATGCCGAGGGTATCGAAGTTCTGAAAGGTGCTGCTGCCATAGGTAACGGGCCAAGAACTACATCTGGTGCAATAAATTATATATCCAGAACTGTTCCTACAACAGGAACCAAAGGATATTTCAATCAAACAGCCGGTGATGAAGGATACATGAGAAACCATGTTTACTATGGCCAAGCTTTTGGTAATTTATCTTTTGTGGTTGAAAGTCATAAGACATCTTATGATGGCCATAAAGAAATAGATTCTGGCACAGCTACTGTAAAAAATGATGATAATACAGGTTTTAGAAAAAACTCTGACCTATTTAAAATCAGGTACACTATGCCAAATTCTTACATGGAATTTTCAAGTCAGAATACTTCTGAAACTTCACACGCTTCATACATTGGTTTGACAAGAGCCGATTTTGCTGCAAATGAAAACAGAAGATATGCAATTTCATCTAAAGACAAAATGGATAACGATTATCACAGATATATCTTTACATATGGAATGGACTTGAGTCCTACATCAAGCTTAGTAGCGAAACTTTACAAAGCAAAATATAGCCGTAACTGGAAGAAAGTTGGTTCTATTGATGTATACGCTAATCTTGCTACAAGTAACGAACTTACAACAGTATCTCTGTCAGATGTTGATTGGACTACTAACTGTGCTGCGGATTCAACAGCTGAGTTAAGAGCTTGTAATATTATTACAAATGGAACAGGCATGGTAGCTAATGAGAGAATCAAACGTTCACTTGGTCATAGAGACTATGGTATGTATGGTTACGACATGCGCTACAACACTGTAATGGGTGCACATGATATTACTATTGGTTATAGAAGTCACAGAGATTATCGTGACAGACATGATTCAGGTATATCTGAGTATTACTCACTAAATTTTAATAACACAATGGCATTAAGCTCATCAGACTATGTTGGTACAGGCGGTAATGACGATTTTGCAAGTGCTGATTCATTCAGTATCATTGATCGTATTACTCATGGCAACTTTGTAACAACCTTAGGTCTTCGTTATGAAGATGTTGATTACTGGGAGTCTACAGATGGTACTGCTGGAACACCACGTAGTAACAGCGAAACAATGATAGCTGCTAGCACTGTGTATGACATGGGTGATGGCAAATCTGTATTTGCAGGATACAGCCAAGGTTACATGCCGACAGGTGTAAGTTCTTCTCAACCTGAAGAATCTGACAACTATGAAATTGGGTATCGTTCAATAGGTGCTAATAGTCAAATGGAAATTGTTGGCTTTTATACCGACTACGATAATCTAAACGAAACATGTAATATAGCAGCGGGTTGTGGTGACTCATCACAAAACCAGGTAAGTGCTGGTGAAGCTCACGCTCAAGGTATTGAATTCTTATACAGGGTAAATAACTTGTTTGCAGCACCTCAAATGAAAGGCGCAGTAGATACAGGATCAGGTGTAAGATATCCAATGATACTTGCTGTAACATTGCAAGAGGCTGAGCATGATGTCACAACAGGTACAAGTTTCCAAGACGGTGCGAGAATTAAGTACACACCAGAAGAAATTTATTATCTATCTGTTGGTATGGAGACAAATGCATGGGACATGAATATATCTGCAAAATACAATGACGATGTTAATAACACAGGTAAAGCCAATCCAGTATCAACTGAAAGTGCTTGGATCTATGACTTCAGAAGCGGAATGGATTTAGGCCCAATGGGAATGGCAGGTGCACGTGCATTTTTAAACATAGACAATTTATTTGATAAATCATATATTGCGTCTGCACATAACTACGGAGTAAGACCTAACAAGCCACAAACAGTTATGGCTGGGATATCGGTTGACTTCTAAGAAAAATAAATTTTATATCGTTCTCCGATGATATGAATGAGTCTGGCTGGATTCCCTGCAGCCAGACTTCAGCTTGAAGATACTCGTTTCCTTATTTCCCTATTGTAGCGAGTATCTTCTACTTTATATATTCTTTAACATTTGTTATCGTATCTACGGGGTAATGAATTGTTGAAAATTATACATATATTTCTGATTTCACTGTTAGCGCTTCAACCGCTGCATAGTTATACAGTCATAAATACATCATCATCTATACAAGAAAACGGTTTTCATCTTCTTCATGCAGAGTTATGCGGCAGTAAATACACTAATTCCATTTCTCACACAAAGAAGCTATCTAATCTTTTAGATAGGATTAATAATGTCTTATTGTCTGATATGCCCGAAGACTGTGTTTGTTGTAATTCAATTGATATTAACTCAACAGATATCATTACTGTTCAATATCTAAATTCCAGTCCTCTAATTATCACCAACAAGATTCTTGAATCATATTACGACCTCAATATTAAGTCGTTAATAAAACTCACAAACGAAACAAGAGCACCTCCATTAGTTTAATTAAATCTTTTTAATTAAATTTAATCTGGAGGTAAAAATGGATAGATTAATAACATTACTCTTCAGCACATTATTTATAACCAATGTTACAGCTGAAGAATTAACAGACATACAAATAAGCAGTCCAGTCATGGATAAAGCTACAATTAGCAATGAGGCTATCGAAGAGATAGATACTAGAAATGCAGTTGATGGTGGTGATCTTCTTAAAAATATAAACGGGGTGAACACTATCAGACGTGGAGGTCATGGACTCGAAGCAGTGATTCGTGGGCAGAGTGACTCTAGATTAAATACATTTCTAGATGGTGCTATGGTTTATGGAGCATGCTCATCGAAAATGGATCCGGCTAGTACTTATGCAAATGTGAATAACTATGATTCAGTCACTGTCATTAAAGGCACTCAATCCGTACTCTTTGGTGCTGGCGGTCCTGGCGGAATCGTAAGCTTTAAACGTATAACAAATCCAGTCATTAAACCTGAATATAGTATTGGGCAAAACTTTGACTCTAATGCAGGTTCATATACAACAAGTGGTAACATGGTATTTCCGTTATCTTCAAGTTCATATCTAAGACTCAATGGGTCAAAATCAGATGCTGGAAATTATGAGACTGGTTCAGGCATAAAACCTCTCACGGAATATTCTACTACTGATTACACAGCGATACTCGGCACTATTCTCTCTGATGGATCAAAATTAGAGCTCAACTACACTAACAATAGACAAGATAAAGTTGGTTATCCAGGTTTAACTATGGATATAGTTTATAGTTACACTGATATGTATACACTAAAATATCAACGAGTTACACCATTTATGTTTTTCTCAAGTATGAATATGGACTTGTTTAACACAGACATTGATCATCTCATGGATAATGTCGTGCTAAGAGGAAATTCTGGTAACGGTGTGATGGCGTGGCCCACTGCATCTGATACATATGGCGGAAGGCTGATAGGTACCATTGGTTCTGATATACGTGCGGGAATTGACTATGAACATAACAGGAAAGATGCAGAACAATATATGGTAATGTCAGGATCTAATACGTTTCTAACCTACTTATGGCCTGGCGTTGAGACAGAAAAATTAGGCATATTTTTTGAAAAGGATCTTGGAAACATTTCATATGGACTAAGATACGACCAAGTTGAACTTGATCCTACTAAGGCAGCAGATGATGCAGGTGGAATGATGTTCAAGACAGCAAATGAGGTCTATACAACTGATTATGATGGAACGATAGTAGCCACCAAAAGAGAATATGATAATATCAGTGGATTTCTTAGACTCAAAAAAGACATTGATCATGGAGAGACCTACATTAATCTTAGTGTCAACGAGAGAGCGCCTGATACCACTGAGTTATTTCATGCCAAGTGGAATGCGTCATCTGCAATGATGAGACATGTTGGTAATCCTAATCTTTCTAGTGAGAGGCACATGACTATCGAAGTTGGATACGAAGGTATGCTTATGGGAAACCACATTACAGGGTCTGTTTATTACAATGATGTTGATGATTACATAACTACTCACAGAAAAGATGACTCAGCCATGAAGGCAAGACTTTATAAAAACGTTGATGCTGAGTTATATGGTTATGAACTCTCAGTTCATAGACTGTTTTCAGGTATAGATACAACTTTGAATCTTAGTTATACGAGAGGAAACGATGAGACACAGAATAGACCTCTACCTCAGATAATGCCCTTAGCTGGTGATTTAACCTTTGAAATTAATTCTGCAAATACAAACTACGGATTGAGAGTTAATTTTGCAGACACACAAGATAGATTTGATTCTAAAGTTCTTGATGTTGGAAGGACTGCTGGATATACCACCTATGATATCTTTGCTGGATTTGAACCGACACCAAACCTACGTATATCGATTGGTATGGCAAATATATCTGATAAACGATATGCAACACACCTAAATGCTACAAATAGATTAGACAGTGCTGCAGATAGAACAGATGAGCCAGGAAGGTCGTTATTTGGTTCGGTCAACTATGAGTTCTAGTTAAAAAATAGTCTAACAGAGACGCAAACTCTGTTAGACTAATTCTTTTGGAACATTAAATATAATATGGAATTTGGATCATTATTAGCAAAAGGCGGACCGGTCGTCTATATTCTTCTCGCACTGTCTGTGTATGTCTTATCAATTGTCATATACAAGATACATGTACTCTCTAAAGTTAACTTTTTCAGGTTTGATGTAACTCAAGACAGTTTAGCAATGTGGTTGGACAACAAAAAAGAGGATGCTTACAAAGCTATTTCAAAAGATATACACCCCCAAAAAGAAGTTGTCTCATTTACAATGTATCATCTTCTTAAGAACAATATTACACAAGCAAA
>MDTC01153804.1_pt1 | contig 12058 bp, 12 predicted proteins | sample 811181 | NCBI WGS metagenome assembly MDTC01 (sample SAMN05326644, study PRJNA326480) | marine metagenome | isolation source: seawater | place: Pacific Ocean: North | collected 2011
AATTTCTATATTATTTCAATTACTATTCAATTTTAATCAAATAGGAGTAGAGGAAATTTTTAGGTTATCTATTTTCTTTTTAGCATATATTCTGTATTATTTTATAATAATCTCTCTTGCTGTTTTAATTTCATTACTCTTAAAAAGTAATACTTCTGCTTTATCACTAACATTAATTTGTTGGTTTCTATGGACAATTTTTTTTCCAAAAACTATTGGTTCATTTACTGAAAACTTAACTCCACAATCATCAAGGTTTTTATTGCAAAGCAATATGGATGAAGACAGAGAAAAAGGAATAGATGGACATAATCCTGAAGATATAAGAATAAAAGAATTAGAAGCTAAAGTTTTAAGAGAATACAATGTAGATAGTCTATCTCAATTGCCAATAAATTTTTCTGGAATATTATTACAAGCAGATGAAGATTATGGTAATAAAGTATGGGACAAACATTATGGACTTTTATATTCTAACCTTTTAAAACAAAAAAAACATTATCAGATTAGTGGTTTAATTAATCCATTTGCTTCGCTTCAAAATTTAAGTATGGCTTCGTCAGGCACAGATTTAATACACCACTTAGACTTCCTCAGTGAAGCTGAGCTTTACAGAAGAAAATTCATTAAAACTCTTAATGATGAATATACTTACGGAAATTTTAAAATAGATGGTGGTAATTTATCTAGTAGAGATTTTTTCAAATCTATTAATGACTTTAATTATAATGGATTATCAATTCATAAAATTATTGTTCAATATACCTTAGATATTTTATTTCTAATTTCATGGACTGTTACTTTATTATTGTTAGTAAATGTAAAAACAAAAAAATATTTAATTAATGAATCTTAATATTTTTACATACGAGTTAAAGCATTTTTACAGAAATAAAGCTAAATTATATTCCTACATAGTTTTTATGTTTTTAAGTTTATATGCATTAATAAATGTATATAACATAAAAGAGAAACAACAAGACACTATAAATGAAATATATCATAAACAAGAGCAAGAAAGATTAAAAGTTATTAAATGGTATGAAAATAATCAAATTGGACCTGATGATAAATCATGGGTAAACATCAATGATCCATTTTGGGCAATATTATATAATCCTACATATGTTATTAAAAACCCCTCAAAATTATATCCTATGGGAATTGGTCAATCTGAGCAATATGGTTTTTACAAGCAAACTAAGAGATGGAGTTCAACGTATGATACTGATATGGCAGAAGAAATATCAAATTACGAACGTTTAATTAACGGAAGTGTAGACTTTTCATTTTTAATAATTTTTTTACTTCCTGTTTTATACATAATATTGACTTACAACATAAATACTTTAGAAAAGGACTTAGACTTCCACAAATTAATTTCTATACAATGTATCAAGTTAAAGAAATGGGTTATTTCAAGACTGTTATTTTACTTAATTTTAATCTTACTATCAATTAGTAGCTTAATAATTATTGTTGGCTTAACAAGCGGAGGATTTGAAGTTATAGTTCAAATTTTAAAATTAATTTTTTTATCAAATATTTATATTTTTTCTTTTGCTATCATATACTATTTTATAAATATCAAAAGTAAAAACTCAAGCTCTTCATCATTTAAAATGATAAGTATATGGATGATTTTTTGTGTTATAATTCCTGGATCAGTACATCAATATGCTAACTACAAATATCCTGCTAATTTTATGACAGATTTTCTTGATACAAACAGAAAAGAAACATACGAAATATTTGAATTAGATAATATTGATTTACATAATTTACTGATAGAACTTTATTCTAGTTTAGAAAATTTAGATAATTTTGAGAATCAAAAATTGAAAGACCAAGCGATCAGAAGAAGTATAAGCGCTATCGTAAATCAAATGAATATACATGCAGCTAACGAAATTGAAACCCAAAATGAAAATAAAAATAAACTGATAAAATCTAGCTATGCATACAACCCAGCATCATTTGTTCAAAACTTATGGAATAGTTACACAGAAACTGATTACTACGCATATAAAAATTATAGATTTCAAGTTCAAGAATCTATCACTGCAAGAAATGAATTAATGCTAAAAGAAATATGGAAAAATAAAGTATCAGACAAAAAAACTTACTTGAAATATATACAAACACTTAATTTAGAAAATTAACATGAAAAAAATTTTTACAACACTAATTATTTGCAGCTTTATTTTTGCTTGTAGCTCAAACGAAAAAAATACAGATTCTAATCAAAAAAATGGATTTAACTACAGTAAAAAAAATAGCTATTTTAAAGATAAAAAAAGTAAAAACAAAAATAATGATCACCACGAAGGATGTACTGCTCCTTGTTGTGCAGAAGAATAAATTTTAAAATAAAATAACCCACTATTTAAAGCGGGTTATTTTTGAGTGATCGAGACAGGATTCGAACCTGTGACCGTCTGCTTAGAAGGCAGATGCTCTATCCAGCTGAGCTACTCGACCATTATAGGCGTGCAAACTTATAAATTTTTAATTTTTAATTAAAAAAAATACTATAAATTATTTATTTAAGTGTGCCATCTTTATTGCAGTAACAGCAGCTTCAACTCCTTTGTTTCCGTATTTACCGCCAGATCGATTTATAGCTTGCTGCATATTATCATCAGTCAACACTCCAAAAATGACTGGTATATCTAACTTAATATTTAAATCCATAATTCCATTAGAGACAGATTGGCAAACAAAATCGAAATGTTTTGTTTCACCCTTTATTATACTTCCTAAACAAATTATTGCACTTGGTTTTGATCTTGCAGCAATTTTTGCTCCATAGACTAATTCAAAGCTACCAGGGACATCTATTTTATTAATATCGCCCATTTTTACACCACAATCAATTAGGGTCTTTTTAGCACCCTTAAAAAGGTTTTCAGTTATATTTGAATTCCATTTAGAAACTACAACACCAAAAGATAAGCCTTTGGCATTGACCATATGATATTGATCATATTCTGAAAGATTTGTTTTTTTCGCTATCAATTAATCTCTTGAGTTAAGCTTAGCAAGTAGTCTTAATATTTCCATATAAAGCCAAATTAGTGTTACTAACAAACCAAATGCGCCGTACCATTCCATATACTTAGGTGCACCTTGTTCAGCTCCTTCTTCAATAAAGTCAAAATCCATTACTAAATTCAAAGAAGCTACAACCACTACAAATAGAGAAAAAACAATACCCATTGTGCCATTATCATGAATCATTGGAATTGAACCACCAAAAAAACTCATTATAAAACTAATTAAATAAACAAGAGCTATTCCTCCAGTTGCAGCAAAAACTCCTAATTTGAAATTTTCAGTAGCTTTAATTATTTTTGATTTGTATGCAAATAACAGAGCGAGAAATATGCCAAATGTTAGAAATATTGCTTGTTGTACTATCCCTGCTTCAGGAAACATAGTTTCAAAAACAGCAGAGATACCTCCAAGTGCTAGACCTTCTAAAAAAGCATAGACTGGAACAGTGTAAGGGGCCCATTGTTTTTTAAAAATGGTTATCAGCGCTAAAACAAAACCACCAATGAATCCAATTGTTATGTAACTTGTGTCAGCCGATGTGTAAGTATAGTATGCAGCAAGCATTAAAATACCCAAACTTATAGCAGTTTTGTTAACAGTTCCCTCTAGAGTCATAACAGAACTTGAATTAGTACTTGTTAAATTTTCAAAAGTTTTTTTTCTTAAAGCTGGATTTCCAGATCGTATCATTTCTTAGTATTTTAGTTAATTTAAGTTATATTATCATTTAGTTCTTGATATAAATAGATCTATGTCTTTTGCTTCATAAGATTCTTTATAATCTTTTTTAATTTTGTTATAAAGCTTATTAGCTTCTTTAACATTATTATTTAGCTCATGTAATCTAGCAAGTTTCTTCAAAAATCTTGGTGCAGTAAAAAGATTATTTGAATTTTCAATTGCTTCATTGTAAGACTTTATAGCATTATCAATATCACCTAATTCCCAATATGCATCTCCTGTGCATCCTTTCGCTAAAGATGATAAAATAAAGTCTTCGGATGAAAAATCAGATAAATAATTAATAGCATTTTGATAATCTCCCACATTCAAATACGATATACCAGCATAATATTTTGCTAAATCTGCAGATTTGGAATTCAAATAAAAAGGGAAAGATTTTTCATATTCATTAATTATTGAAACAAATCCTTTATATTGCCCATCACCATTAATAGCTAAGTTAAATGAATCAACTGGAAAATATGTTTCAGCTGTTATCATATCGCTTTTAATGGATTTTTCATTTGAGGGAGCAAACCATAACTGTCTAGCACTAAAAAATAAAATTACAAGTAATACAATGCTAGAAATCGTGGTCGTTAATTTCTTATTTTCATTAAAATAATTTTTAAATTTTTCAAATTTATCCTTAGCATCAATCAATACTTCATCGTTGTTGCTATTATTTTCTTTTTTGACTTTTTTTGCCATTATTATATTTATTTTTGAAACGCAAATATAAGTTTTTTACGTTATCTATTTATTAATTACTTTTGTTTTAGAATAATAATTATTTTTTTTGAAATTGCATTTAAAAAGCCTACAACTTTATCAATTTAAAAATCATCAAGAAACAAACTTGATTTTTGATAAACCGGTTATTTGTTTTGTTGGAGATAATGGAGTAGGAAAAACAAATATTTTAGATTCGATACATTATTTATCTTTAACTAAAAGTTATTTTAATTACGTAGACGCAGAAAATGTAAAGTTTGATGCAAAATATTTTAATATTAAGGGTGTTTTTGAAAAAAACAACAATAATCAAATCATTGAGTGTAATTACCATATTGGAAAAAAGAAAGTTGTCAAACTTGATAGTAAAAAGTATACTAAATTTTCTGATCATATTGGTAAATTTCCTATTGTTATAATTTCACCTACCGATACAAATTTAATTTTAGAAAATAGTGATGTTAGAAGAAAGTATTTAGATAGTACAATTGCAATGTATAATAAGAACTATTTACAAGTTCTAATTAAATATAATAAAGCACTGAAACAAAGAAACTTTTTATTAAAAAAATATGCTGAAAGCGGAGATTATGATAATATTACTCTGGAGCTGTATGAAAATCAAATAATCAAAAATGGAGGTATTTTATATGAAGAGAGAAAAATATTCATATCTCAATTTACTCCAGTGTTCAATAAATATTACAAAGAAATTTCAAATAATAATGAAGATGTTTCTATTGATTATTATTCTCAGCTACATGATTCATCTTTAGATGAATTGATATATTTAAATAGAAATAGGGATAAGCAAAGTAAAAAAACACAATCGGGCATACACAAAGATGATATTTTATTTAAAATGAATAATCATTTAATTAAAAAAACTGGCTCACAAGGTCAACAAAAATCTTTTCTAATTTCACTAAAGCTTGCTCAATTTGATTTTATTAAGCAAAAAGTAAGTTTTAATCCAGTACTTCTTCTTGATGATATATTTGATAAATTAGATAATAAAAGAATATTTAAAATTATCAGTCTAATAAATAAAAATATTTTTGGTCAAGTATTTATTACTGATACAAACGAAGAGAGAAGCAAGAAAATTCTTGATAAAGCAAAAATTTCATACAAAATTTATAATGTAGATAATTTTAGTAAATGAGGGGTAATAATAATCAAAAAATAGGAGATATAATTAGAAAATTAACTGCTAAAACTAATATTAAGGAGAAATTAGAAAAGCTTGATATACTGGATTATTGGCATGAAATAATTGGTGAAAACTTAAGAAAATATATAGTTAATGAGTATATAAAAAAAGATACTCTTCACGTTAAACTTAAATCTTCTGTAGTAAGAAATGAATTAACATTTAGTAAAAGTAAGATTCTGTTGGAAATCAATTCAAAAGCTGGAAAAACGGTGCTACAAGATATTTGTCTCAAATAAATTAAAATCTTTCCTCAGAAGCAAAATGGAAATTGGATTCTATAATTGCGTTTTCGTCTGAATCTGACCCATGAACTGCATTTTCTCCCATTGAAGTAGCATATATTTTCCTAATTGTTCCTTCAGCTGCTTCAGCAGGATTTGTTGATCCAATCAACTTTCTAAAATCGGCAACAGCATTATTTTTTTCTAATATTGCTGCAATAATAGGACCACCACTCATATAATCAACTAGCTCTGCATAAAATGGTCTCTCTTTATGAACTTCATAAAAAGATGCAGCTCTTTCCTTACTCAAAACTACTTTTTTCATTGCAGAAATTCTAAAACCAGCATCTTCAATCATTTTTAAAATGCCTCCAATATTATTTGCTGCTACCGCCTCAGGTTTTATCATTGTAAATGTTATATTACCTTTGTTAAAACGCTCTTTTCTGAACTTCTCCATCATTTTATTTTCATGATCAAGCATTTCACCTTCAACTTTTTTTATTCCCATTTTATAATAATTTAAATTTTATGCAAAACTATAAATAAATTACATTTTAAATCTGTTAATTTATGCTAATTTTGCCACAAGATGCAAGAGGAATATAATAAACTTTATAAAATTATTACTGGTTCAAAAAAAAATGTTGTAATTACAACACATAGAGGACCTGATGGTGATGCTATGGGTTCTTCTCTTGCTCTGTATCATTTACTAAAAAAACTAGAACATAACGTACAAATAATAACACCTAATGATTATGCCTATTTCTTACATTGGCTTCCAGGAAATAAAGACGTAATTATTTACGAAGAATCTAAAGAAAAATGTAAGAAAATTTCGGAAGAAGCAGATTTAATATTTTTTATGGATTTAAATAATATAGATAGAATTGCTGATTATAAAGATTGCATTATAAATACATCCTCAATAAAAATTTTAATAGATCATCACCAAGATCCAGACTATTCAATGGCAGATTTAGTTTTTAGTGATACTAAGTCCAGTTCAACAGCTGAACTATTGTATAATATAATCAAAGTTTTAAATCTTAATCAATTAATAGATAAAGATATATCACAATGTTTATATACTGGAATATTAACAGATACAGGAAGCTTCAAGTATAGCTCTACAACATCTATCACACATGATATAATATCTGATTTAATAGAAAGGGGAGTAGATCATTCAAGAATTCATGATTTAATATATGATAACTCATCAATAGACAGAATGAGACTACTCGGGTACTGCTTGAACGAGAAATTACAAGTATATGAAGAGAATAATAGTGCAATAATTTCGTTAAATCACGAGGAACTTACAAAATTTAATTTTAAAAAAGGGGATACAGAAGGAATAATAAATTATGCACTTGCAATAAAAGGAATTATATTTGCAGCCTTCATAGTTGAAAAAGATGGAATAACAAAACTATCATTAAGGTCAAAAGGAAATTTTAAAGTTAATGAAATTGCAAAAAAATATTTTAATGGCGGAGGTCATATTAATGCTTCAGGTGGAGTTTCTCAACTATCTGTAAAAGAAACAATTAAAAAATTAGAATACATAATAAAAAAAATTAAAATCAAATGAAAAAAATTACTATTTTAATGATTCTGTGTATCATGTCTTTAACTGCATGCTCACAGTTTAGTAAACAAAAACAAAATAATAACCAAAATATTGAAGAAGGTATGTATGCACAAATAAAAACAACTAAAGGAGATATTTTAATTAAATTAGAACATGAAAAAACTCCTGTAACAGTAGCAAATTTCGTTGCTTTAGCTGAAGGTGACATGAAAAATGATCATAGAAATTTTGGAGAACCATATTTTGATGGATTAAAATTTCACAGAGTGATAACAGATTTTATGATTCAAGGAGGATGTCCAAATGGAAATGGTATGGGAGATCCAGGATATAAATTTGCAGATGAATTTCATCCAGAATTAAAGCACGACGGACCTGGTATTTTGTCAATGGCAAACTCTGGCCCAAATACAAATGGTTCTCAATTTTTTATTACGCACAAAGAAACATCATGGCTTGACGGTAAACATACAGTTTTTGGAAAAGTTATTGAAGGACAAGATATTGTAGATGCAATTGAACAAGATGATGTCATGAACTCTATTACTATTTTAAGAGAAGGAAAGGAAGCAAAATCATTTAATGCATCAAAAATATTTAACTCTGCTCAAGAATCATTGAAAAAAGCCAATAAGGAAAAAGCTAGAATTGCAAAAGAACAATTAGATAAATTAACTAAAGATGCAATAAAAACACCATCAGGACTTGCTTATAAGGTAATCACAAAAGGTACTGGAAAAGAACATCCAACAGCTGCGAGCAATGTTACTGTTCACTATACAGGTAAGCTTACGAATGGAACTGTATTTGACAGCTCTGTAGAAAGGGGTGAACCTGTAACTTTTCCATTAAATAGAGTAATACCTGGCTGGACAGAAGGAGTGCAATTAATGGTAGTAGGTGACAAATGGACGTTTATTATTCCAGGAAATTTAGCATATGGAGAAAGAGGGATTCCTCAAGCGGGTATCGGACCAAATGAAACGCTTATATTTGATGTTGAGCTTCTAGAGATTAAAGACGGAGCGAGTAATAACCATGATGGACATAATCACTAAATTTATAAATAATTAAATTCAAAAAAAAGGGATGTAATTCACATCTCTTTTTTTATTTAACAAAAAGAATTAATTTAAAAAATTGTATTCTTGTAAAAAAAAATAAATGAAAAAAAATTCTTTTATATTATTCTTATTTACTATAATATTTTCTAATATAAATGGTCAATTTCTTCCTGAGGCATCTTTAGAGGAAAGAGCAAATTTCATAGAAAATGGCATTAATTTTGAAGAAATCAAAGGATATAGTTTTGCTTCTGATATACCAGCTTCTTATTCATTAGAAAATTATACTATTGTTATGGATCAGAGAGATGCGAGTAGTTGTACTGGATATGCAATAGCTGGTGCAATGAACACTATGTATAACTATTTTAATAACACAACAAATATTACGGAAAAATTAGCAAATCGATTTGATCCTGAATATATTTATTGTGCATTAAAAGATGATTCTGATTTAGATTGTATAAGTGGAAATGGTTGTAAATGCGGCAGTTTTATATTTGAAGGTGTTGATCTAGTGATGGAATATGGATGTAAAAAAATAGGTCTAAATCCTTCTTTGAAATGTGGTACGACATTAAACAAAAAACATCTAACAAAGTTAGCTCCAATTACCATGCATTATTCAATTGACTTTCCACTTCTTTTTGTTAAGTGGGAGAAAAAAGATGATAAAAATTACTACAATATTGATATCGAGGGAATGAAATTAGCAATTAGTTATGGTTTTCCTCTTATAACAGGTATTTATACCTCAGATAAATTTGACGATTTGTCTTTAGTGTATTCCCCAGCCAATGAACCTACTGGTCCACATGCAATTACTATAATTGGCTACAATGACAATTATTTAGGTGGTTCATTTAGAGTTTTAAATAGTTATGGTAAAGAATGGGGAGATAATGGATATTTTTGGATTAAATATGACGATCTAGTAAATAATTTTGCTGCTTCAAATGTCTATGCATTATTTAAAGAAGATGGTGATTTTAGTTCGTGGCTAGAAGAAGTCAGAACTTCTGATTTTTATAAAGGAGAATTAGCTAGTGGAAAATATTGGGAGGGACCCATGAATGAAAATTATAAATGTCATGGAAGAGGCATTCTAAGAGGTAATAACTACAGTGCTCTTGCATCATATGAAGATGGTATTGCAAACGGATGGTGGTTATATATGGGTGACTATAAAGATTCATTTTTTGGATGGCTTCTTTATGAAGATGGACAAATAATTGAAGAAGATGGATTTGGTTTTGTATCAGAAAATAATCAGTTCATCATTAACAATTCCAAGAATTTAGTTATTAATAATAATAAACCAGATATTGATTTTATTGAAGCATTTGAAGAAGATGTAACAAATAGTGGGATAAAAGAACAAAAAAATAAATTCAATTATAACAAAAAGAATAACTATAAAAAATAAACATAGAAATGATTAAAAGATTATTTATACTTTTTCTTTCTATTATTGGTTTTTCTTTATTATCTCAAAATGTTAGTCATTATTCTGCTTTTAAAGTATATGATGATATTATTACTGCTATAGGAAATACAAATCCTAGAGCTCCTAAACTTATTATAAAAAATACATCTTCCAATCCTGCAGCATATTATCCTGGAAAAAATATAATAAGAATAGAGGAGAAGCTATTAAATGTTTGTTATACTTTTGGGAAAGACTCGTTAAATGTTCTCTCATATATTTTAGGGCATGAATTAGCACATCATTATCAAAATCACGGATATACTTCAAGGTTCGCAACTCTAGACTTTAGTAACGAAATTGATAATAAAAAAGAAAAATCACAGCAAAAAATAGATGATGAAACACAAGCAGATATATACGCTGGATTTTATTCTCATATCGCAGGCTATGATGCACTTCATAAAGCTGAATTATTTTTGGATGAAATTTATAAGGCATACAATTTACCAGATGATTTACCGAATTATCCAACATTGTCACAACGTAAACAGATCATTAATGAAAATAAAAAATCATTTGAAAAATTAAGATATTTATTTGATATAGCAAATATATCTATGTCATTAGGAGAATACAACTACTCAGAAAAGATACTTAATCACATACTTAATCAAAATTTTACTAGCAGAGAAATCTATAATAACCTAGCAATATGTTATGTAAATCAAGCACTTGAACTTAATTTAGAGGGTAAGTATTTTAATCTTATTATCCCATTTAAGATGGATATAACATCTCGTCTACAGGAGCCTATTTTAACTAGAGGTGACATGACAGATAGAGATTATGCTATAATTTTACTCAAGAAAGCTTCAAAAGAATTTAATACAGCACTAAGATTAGATCCAAATTATTTGATAGCAAAAGAAAATTTATTTTATACTAATCTATGCTTAAATTACTTAGGAGAAAAAACTGATTTAAGTATTTATAATGAACTAATAAATGATCCAGATTGTAATCAATATTGTTTAAATGGTCAATACTCTGCTTTTAATAACAAATTAAAAAAAGCAAAATCTTATTTTAAAAAAGGTGCCAAAAACGGGTGTAATATATGTGATATAAACATCGATTTTAAAAGCAAACAAAAAAAAATAGTACTTAAATCAGAAATTACTGAATTTGAGCTTTATGATAAATTTTTTAATGAAATCTCATTGAATTGTTTAGATATTGATAGAAGAAGTGAAGATTTATTATTTTATGAAAGAATTGATAGATTGGAAGTTTCTGTCGAGCAAATAAACAATATTAAAATGATTAAACTTAAAGATAAGAAAAATAGACAAAAGTCATGCTTAGCCATTCAAGAGTACTCAAGCAATGAGAAAACATATACTGATTCATCTGATTTATATCCTAGAGTTATTAATAATGTAAATATATATGTTGGTGATTCTGAAGAAAAAATACTTAATAATAACTATAATTTGCGTGTTTTCAATGCAGGAACAGCAAAGTATATTTCACTAATTGATGAGAATATTACATTCGTAATTTTAAATCAAAAGGTTCATAAATGGTATTACAATTTAACTTATAATTAATAATTAAATGAAAAAGAAAACATTATTTCTAATAATTTTAAGTTTTCCAATAACTTTAACTTTATATGTATTTTTATTTGCTGACAACATTAAATTTGAAGAGGAAATAGTTATTAATGCTAATATAGATTCAATTTCAATGATATTGAACAATCCTGCACAAATAAATAATTATATGCCAGGTGTAGAAAAGTATAGCTTAAAAAAAGGAGATTTAGGAAGAAAAGGCGCAGTAGCCGAAATTAGAATAAATTCTGAAGGAAATGACATCATATTAAAAGAAACTATTATTTATAATAACTTACCAAATGAAATTAAAATTTCTTACGAAGCAGATGGAGTTTATAATGTTGTCAAGTATAAGTTACAAGTTTTAACAAATAATAAAGTTAGATTGAAT
>MDTC01102928.1_pt1 | contig 12057 bp, 11 predicted proteins | sample 811181 | NCBI WGS metagenome assembly MDTC01 (sample SAMN05326644, study PRJNA326480) | marine metagenome | isolation source: seawater | place: Pacific Ocean: North | collected 2011
AAGTTATATTCAGATATTGATTTAGTTGATATAAATTTCAAGCCGAGCTATCATTCTGTTAATCAAAGTAAAAAAGTTCGATCAAATTTAATTTATTTTGTAATATCTATTCCATCATTAATAAAGAAAATTATTGAAACTTTTAGTGGGAATTTATTGATTGACAAAATCTGTCAAACTAAATTTTATATAAACTTGGTTAAGTATAGAGATAGTATTTTGGATAAAAACGTATCGTTATTTAAAAAGCCCAAAATGTCAATAGAGGAAGATAATTGGTTGGGACTTTATTTTAAAAAAGATATTGAAGCTCTGGAAGTTCTGCTAGGTAAAGATTTATCTAAATGGAAAGAAAACGATTAATTGTATATTTGAAAAATAAACGAATCACTTATGGCTGAAAAACCTATTTCAAGTTCCAATAATATTATTTTAGATATTTTTAAATGGCGAAAACCATTAATTATAGCAACTCTAATTGCAACTATTTTGGCGTCTATTGTTTCTTCACCTTTAGTCATTACTCCAAAATTTAAGTCTACTTCAGTGATATTTCCCACTACTACGAATTCAATCTCTCAAGCACTATTAGTTGATCATAACCCCTACAGGAAGGATGTTCTAGAATTTGGAGAGGAGTTAGAAGCCGAACGCCTTCTTCAGATTTTAACATCTGATGAAATGCAGAATCGTATTGTAGATGAGTTTTCTTTATTTGAACATTATAAGATTGATCCAAGTTCAGTCCACGCACAAACATGGATAGGTCTTGCATACAAAGATCATTTCACTTTTAAAAAAACAGAGTTAATGTCTATTAAAATTGAGGTATTAGATGAAGATCCTCAAATGTCTGCTGACATGTCTAATAGAATTGTTAATCTTATTGACACAGTTATGGCTAGAGTGAAAAAAGAGCGAGCAGAACAAGCTGTGGTAATTCTTGAGCAAAGAGATGCAAGTTTAACCACTCGAATGTTTACTATATATGATTCGTTGGAAGTTCTTCGTTCTTTTGGTGTTTTAGATGTATCTCTTCAAGCAGAGAGATTAACTGAGTATTATGCTAAAGCAATTTCGAGTGGTAATTCAATAGGTGCTAAATCATTGAAAAAGGAATTTGATAATTTAGCTAAGCATGGTGGCGCCTATTTTAGACTCTTTGAGCAATTGGAATTGGTTCAAGAACAATTAGAAATTATTCGCTTAGAGAAAGAAAATATACGCATGGAACTAGATGCAAATCTAACTCACAGATTTGTTATTAATAGAGCTTTTCCGTCAGATAAGAAGTCTTATCCAGTTCGCTGGCTCATTGTTTTGATGTCTGGTATCTCTACTTTTATCTTCACTTTGCTTATTTTGTATTTTCAACAGACTATTATCAAAGATCTTGAATAAGAATCAAAATGGATATAGTATAATATATCTACTAGTTTTTTTTGTCGCTGCTAATACATACGTAATTGCAGATGAAAAATACTGGACTCTTTATATTCCTTTTATTTTAGGTGTATTTTACCTAGCAATTTATCATGTTGACTACCTTTTGGCATTTATAGCTTTTATGACTCCGTTATCAACTTCGCTTGACGAACTTGAAATATATAGCCCTATTGGTATCGAAATGTCACTACCAACTGAACCACTTCTTTTTGGCATAATGATTATTACTTGGATGAAGATGATTAATGATTCTCATCTTTTTAGAGGTTTATATTACCATCCAATTTCTAGATGTATAGCTATTTATATTTTTTGGATATTTTTCACTTCATTTAGTAGCTCTATGCCTTTAGTGTCATTTAAAGTTTTGTTAACAAGACTTTGGTACTTAAGTAGTTTTTTCTTACTAGCATACCTTTGGTTTCAAGACAGAAAGAATGTGCATTTTTTTCTAAAATGCTATCTTTTTGGATTGTCTATTGTTGCTATTTACACATTAATTCAACATTCTATCATGGATTTTGATCACGATGCAGCGCATTGGGTTATGTCTCCTTTTTTTAAGGATCATACTTCATACGGTATGTCATTGGCCCTAATTTTCCCATTAGCTATTTACTTGTGTGTTACGGGTGAAACATTTAATCAAAAGATAATCTATGGGTTTTGTGTATTATTGATTTTAGTAGCTATTATTTTTTCTTATACCAGAGCTGCATGGTTAAGTCTGATGTTCGCTTCATTTGTCTTCATTTTCATGAAACTTAGGGTTAGCTTTTCTGTTATATTTTCCACCCTAATACTTTTAATATCATTTTTATTTGTTTTTCAAACAGAGTTGCTTGTTTCCTTGGAAAAGAATAGTCAAGATTCTTCAGATAGTTTTAGTGAGCATCTTGAGTCAATGTATAATGTGAGTACTGATGCTTCAAATTTAGAACGAATTAATCGATGGAAGTCAGCGATTCGATTATTTAGAGAACGACCTCATTTGGGGTGGGGTGCGGGAACTTACCAATTTAATTATGGGTCTTATCAGAATTATTATGATAAAACTATTATAAGTACAAATTCTGGAGACAAGGGTAATGCGCATTCTGAATATTTAGGTATTCTCTCTGAAACTGGTTGGCCAGGACTACTTATTTTCACTATTTTGTTGGTTGTTGTTTTTACAAGAGCTATTCTTCTTTATGGAGTATTAACGAATAAGAAAGACAAAGCTCTAATAATTGCATGTATTTTATCTTTAGTTACATACTTTACCCACTCATTATTGAATAATTTTTTGGATTTGGATAAGGCCTCTGTACCTCTATGGGGAATTATTTCGATAGTTGTTATGATAGATGTTAAAAAAATATCAATAGAACATAAAAAAAATGGTTTTTAGATCTATTGATTTTATTAATTATTAACCTCTATTGTTTTACTCTTTCTTGATAAACCCCCTTTACTGTATCAATTTTAATTATATCTCCCTCATTAATGAACAAGGGGACATTTACAATCGCACCTGTTTCAACAGTTGCTGGCTTTGTAGCGTTAGTTGCAGTATTTCCCTTTTCTCCAGGCTCTGCATAAGTAATTTCTAGAACTACCGAGGAAGGAACATCGCAGGTAAGAGGGTTTTCTTCGTCAGCATCAAAAACTACCTCAACAATTTGTCCTTCTTTCATAAAATTATACCCACTGACCATTATTTTTTCTAAGTAAATCTGCTCGAAAGTATCTGTGTTCATAAAATGAAATCCTTGATCTTCTGCATATAAATATTGATATTTTCTTGACTCAATTCTTACAATATCAATTTTTGATCCTGAAGGGAATGTATTATCTAAAACTTTTCCACTTGTCAAACTTTTCAGTTTAGTCCTTACAAATGCAGGTCCTTTACCAGGTTTCACATGAAGAAATTCAATAATTTTAAATAAGTCGTTATTATGCTTTATGCACAATCCATTTCTGATTTCAGATGTATTTGCCATAATTTAGATATTAGTGAATAAGTTATTATTTTGAGATTTATTTGAAGAAATACTTTCCATTTTCAATTTATTCTTACAAAAGAAAAACTCTGATTCTATATTATTTGAGCAGATAATAATTAATTTTCCTTCTGAATATCTCGTCGCCATATTTTTATACCATTCAACACCTTTTTCGTCTAGGTTTGAGCATGGCTCATCAAGAAGAATAATAGATGCCTCTGTAAGCCAAGCTAAAACAAGTTTTAATCTTTGTTTCATTCCAGAAGAAAAGTGTTTTAACTGCTTTTTTCTTGAATCTTCTAGGTAGGCAATTTTAATTAATTCATCTTTAGTTAATGACTTTTGCAGCGGCTTGAATTTAATATAAAAATCAATAAATTCATCAAGAAACATTTCTTCTATTAAATCAAGGTATGGGGCAGCATATACTTGATGTTTATACCAATTTTCGATATTAATTTTTTTGCTTTTTATTTTTAGTGAGGTCTTGCCTTGACTCGGAATTAGTTGCCCTGAAATAATTTGAAGCAAAGTTGATTTCCCTGATCCGTTTGCACCCATAATGACGTAAGATCCGGGAAGATTAAATTCTAGATGAATATTTTTAAAGACCCAGTTTTTTTTGTACTTCTTTCCTATGTTTATAAGTTTTAATGACACGTATTAAAATTTATTTTTGATGATACCTCTATCGGATTGATTAATAAAATTTATTATGAGATCTCTTTCAAAACTTGCATCAAATTCCGCTTTAATAATTTTTAAAGCTTGGGAAACATTGTTCGACTTTTGAAATATTTGTCTATAAATTTCTTTTATTTCGTTAATTTTATGTGAATTGAAACCTCGTCTTCGAAGACCTAAGGAATTTATACCAGTAAAGGAAAGAGGTTCTTTCGCAACTTTTACAAATGGAGGTACATCTTTTCGAACCAAAGATCCACCAGAAATCATAGTATGTTCTCCTATAGAAACAAATTGATGAATAGCCGATAACCCTCCTATAATTGCGTAATCTCTAATTAGAACGTGTCCTCCAAGAGCAACATTATTCACTATAATACAATTGTTTCCTATCCTACAGTCATGTGCAACATGGGCATAAGCCATAATTAGACAATCGTTGCCAATAATTGTTTTCCCGGAAGCTTTTGTTCCTCGGTTAATCGTAGCACATTCTCGTATTGTCGTATTATTTCCAATAATTACCAAGCTGTCTTCACCATCAAATTTCAAGTCTTGAGGGATAGCAGAAATAACTGCTCCTGGAAATATTTTACAATTTTCACCAATTCTGGCACCTTCCATTATGGTCACATTTGAACCAATCAATGTTCCTGATCCAATTTCAACATTTTTATGTATTGTAGTAAACGCATCTATATTAACATTTTCTGCAATCTTAACTGAGTCGTCAATATTTACAAGAGAGTGAATCATTTTTTTTAGTTTTCGGTATTTGATTTTTTTTCAATTTTAGCCATCATTTCACCTTCCATAACTATTATGTCTCCCACAAATGCTCGTCCGTACATATGACAAATTCCTCTCCTGATTGGCGAAATAAGTTCAAGTTCAAAAATTAATGTGTCTCCGGGGATAACCTTCTGTTTGAATTTAACCTTATCAATTTTCATAAAATATGTAAGATAATTCTCAGGATTATCAACTGAGTTTAAAACCAATATTCCTCCAGCTTGAGCCATAGCTTCCACTTGAAGAACCCCAGGCATGACTGGAGATCCTGGAAAGTGGCCATTGAAGAAAGGCTCATTCATAGTTGTGTTTTTTAATCCTACTACACAAGTTGCATTTAACTTTAGTATTTTATCAATTAGAAGAAAAGGAGGTCTATGAGGGAGAATATTCATGATTTGTTGAGTATTCATAACGGGAGTCTCATTTGGATTGTATTTAGGTTTCATGTTTATTTGAGTTTTTATTTCTTCTTTCATAATTTTTACAAATTCAGTGTTTGGTCCGTGTCCTGGTTTGTGAGCAATTACTTTTCCCTTAACAGGGATTCCTAAAAGAGTAATATCACCCACAATATCTAATAGTTTATGTCGACAAGCCTCGTTAGAGTACCTTAAAGAAATATTATTGAGATGTCCTCTGTTTGATTTTTCAATAGACTTTTTGTTAAATATTTTTGCAAGTTTACTTAACTCATCAGTGCTAACATCTTTTTTATTTACATAAACAATAGCATTACTTAAATCTCCTCCTTTAATATGCCCATTTTTCAATAGTAATTCCAACTCATTGAGAAAGCAAAAAGTTCGAGCATCTGCAATTTCAGATTCAAATAGTTTTATGTTAGAAAGGTTCGCTTCTTGTTTTCCTATAACAGAAAAGTCATAATCTACAGTAACTGATATACTATAAGTGTCAGATGGGATTATTTTCAATGAAGCGCCTGTTCTCGGATCTTCATAACTGATTTCTTTTTTGATTACAAAATAGTTTTTAATAGCTTTTTGTTCTTTAATCCCTGCTATCTTTAGACAATTAATAAATTGAATAGCACTACCATCAAGAATAGGAGGTTCCTCTCCATTTATTTCAATGAGAATATTATCAATACCAAGACCCGAAATGGCAGCAAGCACATGTTCAACAGTTTGAATTTTGACCCCATTCTTGTTTAAGGTAGTACTTCTGTCAGTGAGAGAAACATAATTAATATTTGCCTCTATTATAGGTTGTTCTTCTAAATCGACACGTTTAAATGAAATACCGAAGTCAATTGGAGCTGGATTAAATTTCAAAATAACTTCTTTGCCTGTATGCAATCCAACACCTTTAATTTCAGCAAAGTTTTTAATTGTGAGTTGATTACTCATTTGATTTATTTTAGTTTTTTTTCTAAGTCAATAATTTTTTTGTTTAGCAAGGGAAGTTGTCGGAAATAGACATAAGAACGCTGAAATTCTTTGATATTAAATGCTAAATTGCCTTGTACAACTTGACCTTTTTTTGTAATATTTTTTGAAATACCAGATTTACCTGCAATTTTAACATTGTCTGCAATACGTAGGTGTCCAGCGATAGCAACATGGCCTCCAATCATACAATTTTCTCCAATTACTGAGGACCCTGCAACTGCAGATTGAGAGGCTATGACAGTATTTTCTCCAATTACTACATTATGAGCAATTTGAATCATATTATCTAATTTTACACCTCTATGAATAATAGTTGAACCCATTGTAGCTCTATCAATACAAGAATTTGCTCCTATTTCGACTTCTTCATGAATGAGAACATTACCAATTTGAGGTACCTTTTCATATGTGTTTTTACTGTTTGGTGCAAACCCAAAACCATCTGCTCCAATAACAACACCAGCATGAAGGGTACAATTTTTTTTTATTTGACAGTCATTATATATTTTTACTCCAGAATATATAATACAGCCACTTCCGATAGTTACATTGTCACCAATATAACAATGAGGATATATCATTACATTATCACCTATTGAGACATTTTTTCCAATAAAAGTAAATGCCCCCAGATATATGTCTTTTTCAATTCTCGCTGTTTTATCGATATATGATGGTTGTTCAATATGAGGGTCCTTTTTTTTTGAATTTTCAATAATTCTAAGTAATAATGCAAAAGCTTTGTATGCATTTTCTACTCGAATCAGTGTTAATTTAACCTCTCTATCCAGGACAAAATTTTTGTCTATAATGACAACCGAAGATTCTGTTTTATACAAGTATTCTTTGTATTTAAGATTTGATAAAAAGGATAACCCATTTTTGCATCCTTCTTCGATTTTAGTTACTTTATTAATTATAATATTTGGATTGCCTTGGACAATTCCATTAAGCATTTGAGATATTTCTTTGACAGTAAATTTCATTTGAGCTAAAATACAATTTTTTCTATACGGAGCAGTTCTTTGGATAGCATAGAAAATGTTTTGTAACAGTTTGTGCTAGCACAGAAATATTGAGTTGGTCAGCAGCTATTGCGATGTCTGTTATTGTTCCATCTTTGTACAATAAATTAATCTTTTCTTTTTTAGGATTGTAGGCTTTATTATCAATCTTATTTGTGAATACCATGTAACAAGAGTCTTCTTCTTTTATACCGTATTTTGTAATAGTTTTATTTTTGATACTCTCGATGTATTTTGTAGAAAAAGGTTTTTCTTGTAGTTCAATTTTAAGTAGTTTACGATCAATCAACATTTTACTTAAAGTCGATAATACTATGTCTTTATTATAACACCATTCTTTAATTGAGCACATAATGTCATTATCGTCGAGTTGACAGAATATTTCTAGGAGATGTTTATTGTTGTCAAAGTCGTTTAGACTATGACTATTATCTAAAAATTCTTTAAGCGACTTTGTACTAAAAAGTTTTAATCTATTTTTAGAAAGCCACTTGGCACGTTTTAATATTTTAACTAGTATAAATTCAGCTGATAAAACAGTTTTATGTAAGTACACTTGCCAATACATTAGTCGTCTGGCAATAATAAACTTTTCGACAGAATAAATAGCTTTTGCATCTACAACTAATTCACCTTTACTTATATTTAACATATTTATTAATCTGTCAGAGTTGATAATTCCCTCTGATACTCCAGAAAAAAAGCTATCCCTTTTTAAATAATCAAGACGATCAACATCTAATTGGCTTGATATAAGTTGATGTAAAAATATTTTAGGATGTTTGTTTTCGAATATTTTAATCGCTAGAGACAATTTTCCGTCAAACTCTTCGTTTAACTTATGCATTATCATAATAGATAGGTCTTCGTGATTAATCCCGTGGACAATACTTTTCTCTAGTGCATGAGAAAATGGTCCATGACCAATATCATGAAGTAAGATAGCAATTAATACGGCTTCTTCTTCTTCTCTGTTAATTAAATGACCCTTAGATTGTAGAGATTTTACAGCATTTTGCATGAGATGCATTGCACCGAGTGCATGACTAAATCGTGTATGATAAGCACCAGGATAAACTAAGTATGTTAATCCAAGTTGGCTTATTCGTCTTAAACGTTGAAAATATCGATGTTCTACAAGGTCAGAAACTAATTCATTTGGAATATTTGTAAATCCATATATTGGATCATTAAGAATTTTTATTTTATTAGCGGATGAAGACATCAATTTTATTATTTTTAAACGATTTCTTAATAAAAACGAAATTACTAAATATCTATGGAAAAAGTTAGGATACTTTGGGTGGATGATGAGATAGAATTATTAAAGCCACATATTATATTTCTTCAATCTAAAGGCTATGAGGTAAGTACTGCTAATAATGGTGAAGATGCTCTTGAGTGTTTAGATAATAAGACGTTCGAAATTATATTTTTAGATGAAAATATGCCTGGCATATCTGGTTTAGAAACCTTAGAGAGAATATATGAGATTCATAATATACCTGTAGTTATGATTACGAAAAGTGAGGAGGAATATATTATGGAGGAAGCTTTAGGATCTAAAATTTCAGATTATCTAATCAAGCCCGTAAATCCAAATCAAATTTTACTTTCATTAAAAAAAAATCTGGATTCGAAGAGACTTGTAAATCACAAAGTGACTAATAGTTACCAAAAAGAGTTTAGGCAAATTAGTCAATATATAATGGAGGCAAGGAGTCTAAATAACTGGTTTTCAATTTACCATCAATTAGTTCATTGGGAATTAGAGTTAGATCAAATCGATTCATCTGGAATGGTTGAAATTCTCGAAATGCAGAAAGCGGAAGCAAATGCTCAGTTTTTTAAATATGTAAAAAATAATTACGAATCTTGGTTGAACGAAGGGGATGAAAAGCCCGTACTCTCACACACCTTAATAAGAGAAAAGCTAGTTCCGTTCCTTTCAAATAATCGTAGTGATTTTTTTATTTTAATTGATAATCTTCGATATGATCAATGGAAAATACTTCAGCCAATTGTTGAGGAGTGGTTCTCGATTGAGAATGAATCAAGTTTTTGTAGTATTCTTCCTACCGCAACTCAATATTCTAGAAATTCAATTTTCTCGGGATTAAGCCCCTTGGCAATATCTAAAAGATTTCCTCATTTATGGAAAAATGATAACGAAGAAGGAGGTAAAAATTTGCATGAAAAGGAGTTTTTAGAAGATCAAATGCAGAGATTGGGTCTTTCGGAAAAAAAAGTAAGCTATAACAAAGTAGTAAAACAGCAATTTGGAGCAAGGCTTGTTGATCAGTTTAGTCATTTACTTCAAAATGACTTAAATGTTATTGTTTATAATTTTGTAGATATGTTGTCTCATGCAAAAACAGAAATGGAAATGATAAGAGAGTTGGCTGGTAACGACAAATCTTATCGAGCCTTAACAAGAACTTGGTTTGAAAATTCTTCTTTGCTTGATATGCTAAAAAAAATTGCTGAAAGTGGCTCTCAATTATTTATTACTACAGATCATGGAACTATTAACGTCTCGGTTCCTTCAAGGGTAATTGGTGATAAAGAAACATCTTCTAATTTGAGATATAAGACAGGGAAAAGGCTACAGTATCAGAAAAAAGACGTGATGGTTATGGAAGATCCTGAACAATTCTTTTTACCCGCTGCAAATTTAAGTTCAAAATTTATTTTTGCAAAGGAAAATATTTATTTAACCTATCCAAATAATTATAATCATTTTGTTAAATATTTTAGAGATACTTATCAGCACGGCGGTATTTCATTGGAGGAGATGGTTTGTCCTTTTATCCGCTTATCTCCTAAGTAATGAAGATAACTATTAAATCATTATGCGAATTATCTGACTTGGCATCTCAAGTCCTAAAGAATCACCCAACTAAAATTATTCTTTTTTATGGAAAAATGGGTTCGGGAAAAACTACTTTTATTAAAAGCCTTTGCGCCGAAATGGGTATTAATAAAACTGAAGTTTGCAGTCCCACTTATTCTCTGGTTAATGAATATCTAACTTTAGACGGAGATATTATTTACCATTTTGATTTTTATCGCATTCAATCTATTGAAGAGGTATTTGATATCGGTTTTGAAGATTATTTTTATTCGGGCCATTATTGTTTTATAGAATGGCCAGAAAAAATATCTAATTTACTACCAAAAAAGCATTTAAGAATTTATATCGAGACCTTTGGCAATAAACGTATATTTACAATAAACTAAATTAAACAATGAGTAAACCTGAAATTTTGAGTTTTTTAAGTGAGGAGTTTTTAATGCCCCAGCCTGAGATTTTAGAGTTTTCGTCTAAAAGTCAATCTTTGTTTATTGGAATTCCTAAAGAAAGAGCTTTTCAAGAGAAGAGAGTTCCACTTGTACCAGAGGCTGTTGGTCTTTTGGTTAGCAATGGGCATAAAGTATATGTTGAGACTGGAGCAGGAATTGAAAGTTTTTTCACAGATAAAGAATATAGTGATGCTGGAGCTAAAATTTGTTTGAATGTAAAAGAAGTTTATCAAGCTGATATAATTCTTAAAGTAGTACCTCCATCCAAAGAGGAATTGGACTTTTTTAATCATAATCAATGTCTTATTTCCGCCTTGCAATTAAAAACACGTACAAGTGATTATTTCAAAAATCTAATGGATAAAAAAGTAACAGCTGTAGCTTTTGATTATATTCAAGATGAAACAAATGCTTTCCCAATTGTACAGTCAATGAGTGAAATAGCTGGAAACTCTTCTATTTTAATTGCCTCTGAGTTGCTTAGTACAACTGCAGGAGGTAAAGGAATGCTTATGGGTGGAATTCCTGGTGTTAGCCCTACTCAGATTGTCATTATTGGTGCGGGGACAGTAGCTGAATATGCATCCAGAACTGCTATGGCATTAGGTGCATCTGTGAAGGTTTTTGATAATTCAATCGCAAGACTACGAAGATTGCAAAATGATTTGCGCTTGCCTGTTGCTACCTCAATTTTACAACCAAAAGTTTTAGAAAAAGCCCTTAAAAGAGCTGATGTGGCAATTGGTGCGCTAAGGGCAAAAGAAGGTCGAACACCATGTGTTATTTCTAGTGAAATGGTTCAGATGATGAAGCCTAACTCAGTTATTGTTGACGTAAGTATTGATCAGGGTGGATGCTTCGAGACATCTGAGGTAACTACACATGAAACTCCCATTTTCACAAAACATGAAGTGATACATTATTGTGTGCCAAATATTGCTTCAAGAGTATCCAAAACAGCATCATTTTCATTGAGTAATATTCTGGCGCCTTTATTGCTTAAGGTAGGAAATGGAGGAGGAGTTAAAGGAATGTTACTTCGATTCCCCAATATTAGGGGTGGTGTTTACGTTTATAATGGAATTTTGACAAATAAAGGAATAAGTCAGTGGTTTGATCTTCCTTCGAGAGAAATCAGACTACTTTTAGGTATTAATAATTAATTTTTCTCTTTTGTTAAGACGTTTTTTCATTTATCTGATTGGAGTAGTTATGGGAATTATTGTTTCTCTATTTTTTTTTGGAGATAGAGAAATAGATTTTTCTTATTTACCAAATGCTAGGACTTTGAAGTATTTGCGAAATCAAAATTTCTCTATTGTACCATCTTTAAAATGCCATTTAGATTGTGTGGGCATGGATTTTAACGATTTTAAACAATTATTCAATGAAGCAAATTTGCAG
>MDTC01128528.1_pt1 | contig 12057 bp, 6 predicted proteins | sample 811181 | NCBI WGS metagenome assembly MDTC01 (sample SAMN05326644, study PRJNA326480) | marine metagenome | isolation source: seawater | place: Pacific Ocean: North | collected 2011
CATTTTACAATTACGTAATCAGAAAAAAGAAGTTTGGTTTAACACCCCTTCAAATAAAAAGAAAATGTTAAATGTCCCTTATGGTGAAGAGCCTATATACATGGTATCTTCCTTTTTTGAAAACGATGAGGGTATAGAGCATTTAAAACATTTGTCAGGTTTGGCAAAAAACATGTAAATAGTACGTTTTAATTTTAAGTATCTTTGTTTTTTGTTTAACCCATAAAATTTTTAAAATGGCAAAATATATTACATTCGATACTGCAAGTGACGGAAATGTTCACCTTGCAACAGACGGCATTCTTTATGCAGAAACTACAAGTTCAACTGCTGGAACAATTTTTTTGAAAGGCGGAAGCCACAAATTTACTGTTACTGGAACAGGTTTAACTTCAGGTTTCGCAGCAAATGTAAACGCAGCATTAGTTACTGCAGCTCAAACAAGTTGGACTAACGCAACAGTGCCTGTAAGTACATCAGGAGGACTTTTAGTATTTACTAGCGTAGCTGTAGCTACTATTTAACATTACCTTTTTATTAGGTATTAGAGAGAGGTCATGAAAAATTGACCTCTTTTTTTTTTACTTATCTTTGTGTAAAAGAATAACAATGATAAATTCTGTACGGAATACAGTTTTAGCAATCCTTAATAAAAATAACTACGGGTATATTTCACCGCAAGATTTTAATTTGTTTGCTAAACAGGCACAGCTAGATATATTTGATGATTATTTTTATCAGTATAATCAATTAATAAATCAAGAGAATGCTAGGATGTCTGGAACAGGATATGCAAATATTACCAAGGGCTATGAAGAGGTGATTGATTTATTCTCAGAGACCAAAACCTTAACACAAAATTTACTTAATCAATACTTTTTGCCATCTCAAAGCACTACGGGAGATGACTACTATTTATTGAATAAAATATTATGTTTTAGAAACACGGTTTATCAAGGTGAAGCAGAAAAGGTTTCAAATAGTAAAATAACCCTTTTAACCTCATCTAATCTTACTTCTCCTACTCTTATTTATCCTGCATATAGTCTGCAAGGTGCTTTTATAACAATATTTCCGGCTCAGTTTAATGGAGCTAATGATGTACAAGCTCAATATATACGTTATCCTAAAGATCCTAACTGGACCTATTTAAGCGTAGCTAATGGTGAGCCTGCGTTTAATCAAAGTAATGCTGACTTTCAAGACTTTGAATTGTCTCCAGATGATGAGACATCGTTAGTATTTAAAATATTGCAATACGCCGGTATGTCAATTAGAGATATACAAGAAGCGCAGTTTGGAGCTGAACAAGAACAAATGGAAGAACAAAAAGAAAACTAATGGCATACTTATCTGACTATGAATATTACGAAAACGGAGGTGTTGCACCTACAAATGCTAATTGGGGGTCTTTTCAATATGTACCGTTAACTGACATAGTTAATAATTTTCTTTTAATGTATGACGGTAATCACTCTTTAGTTAATAATGAAGAGAGGTATAAGATCTTATTTCACACTAAGCGTGGAATACAAGAGCTTAATTACGATGCATTTAAAGAAATAAAAGCTTTAGAGTTAAAAGTCTTTGATGATCTTAAATTTATTTTACCCTCTGATTATGTGAATTGGGTGCGTATATCATTGTATCAAGATGGCTATCTAAGGCCTCTTACTGAGAACATACAAGTAAACTCAGCTGCATCTTATTTACAGAGCGCTACAGGTACTCTAAGCTTTAATGCAGATGGTACAGTTCAGACTACAACATCCACTCTAGATACTCAAAGGATAAGTGGTGCGCAACAAAGTATTTACTTAAACCAAAATAATTCTAATGATGCTTCTGATATTGCCTCTGAGAATCCAGATGCATGGAAAGATTATAATATAGGAGCTAGATATGGTTTAAATACAGAGACCGCTAATTTTAATCCAACTTTTAGGATAGATAAAAAAGCTGGTGTAATAAACTTTGATTCTACAATGGCAAATCAGCAGTGTGTAATTGAGTATATATGCGATGGTATGGAGGGTGGAAATGATTCACTGGTAAGTGTGAATAAGCTTTTTGAAGATTATTTATATGCTTACATTAAATATGAAATATTAAATAACAAATTTGGAGTACAAGAATATATAATTAATAGAGCTAGAAAAGATAAAAGTTCTTTACTAAGAAACGCTAAAATTAGAATAAGCAATATTCATCCAGGAAGATTACTTATGAATCTAAGAGGCGAGAATAAGTGGATTAAATAAAATGGCAAACATTCAAAGAAATTTTATCGCAGGGAGAATGAATAAGTCTCTCGATGAAAGACTTGTACCAAACGGGGAATACATTGATGCTTTAAATGTTAGGCTAGGTTCTACCGAAGGTGGGGAAGTTGGCTCTGTTGAAAACTCCAAGGGTAATACTAAAATGACTAGTTTGCAGTATGAGCAAACTGCTAGTACTACGGGGGCTGTTTTATTAAGCTCACAGGCCAGATGTATAGGGGCTTATGAAGATGGGCAGAGTAACCGAATATACTGGTTTGTTCATGACCCCGCTTATACTTTAGGAGAGACAGGCAAAATCGACATGGTTGTTTCTTTTAATCCTACTACTCAAAGCCTTACGTATCATATAATAAGTATTGATGATGGGTTTGGTGCCAATACCACATTAAACTTTAACCCTCAGCATTTAATAACGGGTATAGATTTAGTAGATGACTTATTGTTTTTTACTGACAACATTAATCCCCCTAGGTTTATAAATGTAACTCAGAACTATCCTAATCCATTTTATGACGTAGATGTTGTAACTGCGGAAGAGTTTATGGTGATTAAAAAACCGCCTATTAAAGCTCCTAGTATTGTATTAAAAAGTCAAACTAACAATCAAGATGATTTTTTAGAGGAAAGGTTTATATGTTTTGCCTATAGGTACCAATACACGAACGGTGAGTTTTCAGCAACATCACAGTGGTCTGAGCCAGCGTTTGATCCTAACGTCTATGATTATAGTTTTTCTACTAATTTAAATGAAGGAATGGTAAACACCATAACAGGTGTAGACGTTCAATTTAATTCAGGTAGCTCTTTAGTAAAAGCAATTGAAATTCTTTTTAAAGAAAGCACAGACGATACAATTAAAATTATTGATAAACTATCTAAAAACTTACAAGGGTATGCAGACAATACTGAATATACTTTTGTGTTTGATGATAGCAAAATATTTACTATACTCCCTTCAACTGAACTTTTAAGATTATACGACAATGTTCCTCTTAAGGCTTTAGGTCAAACCTTAATGGGGAATAGATTAGTCTATGGTAATTATATAGAAGGGTATGATTTAAAAGATATTTTTAATAATCCAGTAAAATTAGAATTTCAAGCTAATTTAATTCAAGCTTCACTTTCTACTACTAATTTAGATTCCACTAGATTAGCTGGAAATTACACATTTGGAAGCACTGTAACTGTAGCAAGTTCAGTAATCAATGTAGATTTTAGTTTAATAAACCAATTTACTAAATATGTTTCGGGATCTTCTATTCAAATAAATTTTACTTTTGAACATTCTTCATTTGCGGGATCACCAACACCTACATCACAAACAGAAAATATAACACTTCAGTTTAGTTATTTAATACCTGAAACTTTTACTTCTTTATATGATTTAGTAGAATCTCAAGCCTTTAAAAACGCTATTGGTACTAGTACTAATATACAACCTGTATATGCAGCTGCAGGAAATACTTCATGTAATGGATTTACATTAACTGATTTATTTAATTGTTTTGTGCCTACTACTTTAACAACTGCAACAGGAACAGTTACAAAATTTCAAAGTGGTATTAGTTCTTCAGGTGAACCAATTAAAATACTAAACAATACGCCCTCTTCTACATCCTTACAGTTACAAATTCCGGCTATAAGGTTTGTTCAAGACCCTGCAGCTCCTCCTGGATCTGGAGATGTTTATGAGTATTTTAAGATAGTTTCTCAAGAAGCTTCTTTTTCTACTGTAGGAAACCCAAAAAGCTTACATAGTAATAGAGGTTATGAGGTAGGGGTAGTTTATATGGATGAGTTTTTAAGGTCATCAACTGCTCTTGTTAGCCCAAACAATACAATTCAAATACCTTGTGGTAATTCAAGTTCTCAAAATCAAATACAAGTCACAATTCCTTGGGCTCAAAGAGCTCCTTACTGGGCTAAGCATTATAAGTTTGTTTTAAAGCCACAGCAATCAACATATGAAACTATATATACTGAAAGGTTTTTTAAGGACCCAAATTCAAATGATGTTTATTTTTTATTAGAAGGAGAAAATGCAGCAAAAGTTGAAACAGGTCAAAGATTAATTGTTAAGTCAGACACAGGCGGAACTGTAAACAGATGTGTTTATGCAACGGTTACAAGTAAAGAAGTCCAAGCTAAAGATTTTTTAAAAATACCTGATCCATTACAACCAGGTGTAACTGATGCTTTTGTAGATGTTCCAGCGGGTCCTTATATGCAAATATTACCTAATGGGTTTTCTACTAACAAAACTGATGATGTTGGCGGTGTAAATCCCACTAGCAGTGGCACCTCAACATTTCCTGCAGATGGAGTCTCAAGAGGGTATCCAGTAGCTAGGTGTAGAGTAAATGTCCTTAATCCTGCAGGTACATCGTTTCAAGATTACACGATACCAACGGGTTCAAAAATAAAAATATCTATACAGCAAGTAAGAAATGGTACGGGAAAAAAATGTGAAACCCGAACTAATATATACGATGATTTTTTTGTTGCAGATTCTCCTTATTCAGATTTTAAAACTTGGTTTGATGCAAATAATATAGGAAATTATATTACATCTGGGAGTACATCAGACACGAGCGATGGCTCTTCTTTAAATAATGTATATAGTAGTACTTTAATTTCTAGAAATGGTAATCCAGACAGGAAAATTTTTGACACTGACACTTCTCCATATATTAATGTTGCGTTAGGTACCAATTTTTATCAATTCTACCGAAACTCAGACGATAACAGTTTATGGTTTTTAGCTACCGGTACTTTGTCTTGTAGAAGTTTTTTTAATCTAAGGTTTATAAATGGCGGTGCAGACTCTACAGTCACAATGACTATAGAGGTAATAAGAGCTGATCAAGGAGGGGTGTGCGTATTTGAAACACTACCTTCAGATGCATCTCCTGATGTATGGTATGAAAATAATTTAAACTTTAATGTTAGCACCAATGGTGAGCATGAGGGGACTCAAGCAAATCAAAATGTACAGACTAAAACCTCTGCAATAGTTGACACAGGATTTTTTGATTGTTTTACTTTTGGAAATGGAGTTGAAAGCTATACCATAAGAGATTCAGTGAAAGGTGAAGCCTTTGCGCTAGGTAATAGAGTTACAACAACATCAGGACAGGAATATAAAGAAGCTCACAGGTTTGCTGATCTTACCTATAGTGGTGTATACAATGATGAATCAAACGTAAATAAGCTTAATGAGTTTAACCTAGGACTTGTTAACTACAAAACCTTAGAGGATTCATTTGGATCTATTCAAAAATTACATTCTAGAAAGACAGACATCCTTACTTTACAAGAAGATAAAATATCTTACGTGCTAGCAGGCAAAGATTTGCTTACAGACGCAGGCGGCAACGGATCACTTACCTCTGTCCCTGAAGTATTAGGTCAGCAAATCTCTAGAATAGAAGAGTTTGGTATAAGCAGAAACCCTGAAAGCTTTGCAGTGTTTGGAGCCGACAAGTTTTTTACAGACGAGCAAAGAGGAGCTGTTATACAGTTGAAAGGTGGTGCTTATAATCAAGAGTCATTGACTGTAATTTCAGAGTCTGGAATGCGAGGATGGTTTAGAGATTTATTCCATGACAACTTTGATGCGCAGAAAATAGGAGGCTTTGACCCTTATATGAACGAGTATGTTCTGTCTGCCAACAGTATTACATTACCATTTGTAGGTAACTGTGATCTTTGCGGTAGCTCAAGGAACATAACCATACCAGTTGGCAAAGAGGTTTCATATTGTGTAGATGTTACTCAAGAGGTTGGTACAGTAGAAATAGAATACGTTATTCCTAGTGGTGGCAATGATAATATTATTACAGAAGCCAACACCCCTACAAATGCGGGCGGTTTAGTTAAAATGATTACAGAAACCAATTCCGCTGCAGCTTCAGGAAACGAAATTGTTATTGAAGATTCTACAGATAATAATACTTATACTATAACAGCCTTATACAACGGAACCTCCACTAGTGTTACTACATCAATTAATGGAATATTAAATGTGGCTAAAAATTCAGTGTATGCAGAAGATATGACAATAGTAGTTTCTTCAAATAGCATTACAGCTGATACCATTGAGGTAACAGTCAATTGTCCAGAGCCTGATGAGATTACAATTATTCAAGTGGGTGTAGTGAGTAATGCAGACCGTGGTAAGTTTATTCATAATGAGTACAGATGGCAAGATGGATTATTTAATTCTCCCCCTCATAGTAATCTAATGGAATTTCCAAATGGTACTAATAATCCTTTAGTAGCTCCATTTGTGACTTTAACTGGTGGCCAAGGAGCAGGTGTAATACCTGATGATGGTGCTAAAGTTATAATTGGCAGCAACAAAATTGGATTTGATAATTATGATTTTAAACCCGATACAAATAATTTTAGATTTTTAAGAACTTCTACTATATATGGAGAGTTTATTCAAGCAGACATAGTAGCTTTATTAGCAGCAGCATCTAAGGTAACTCCAATTCAAAACAATAGTCCTGAATTTACGGCGACATTTACAATGCCTTCTGGAAATACGGGAGATAATTTATATTTGATTTATGATTATAGAGATTCCACAGAAGTACAGCTATGTTATTCAGATATAGATTTAAATGATGTTTGTTGTGTGGGATGTAACGTAGAGCCAACTCCTACGCCAGGGCCAGACGTAACACCAGCTCCGTTAGCGTGTAACTCTTATACTTTAGCATCACCTACAGACTGTACTACTTATAATATTATGGGTCCTTTAACAAATTTCGGATACTACAGGTATACAGATTGTCAAGGAAATGTAATACCAGACACTAAAATTCTTGCTAATGAAGAAGTTTTCTTAGGGGCTATAACTGGAACTTTAATTCTTACGGGTGATGTTTCACTTATTTCAGAAACTCCTGGATTTGGAAGCAGTAATACATTTACTTGGGAAAGTTGTAGTGGGGTTCAATTACAAGAAACAGTTGGTGGCGGAAAGTCAGTTGTAAAATGTGCTCAGAATATACCTGTTAGAACTTCTGGCACTAATGGAACTGTTACGGCAGGGGCTGCATGTGTACAATATAACTACGCAGCTATTCAGTGCGGTAGTAGTGGAACAAGAGTATTCTTATCAGGAAAGACTTCATTAGGTTTGTTTAGTGTAGGTAATTTTGTTTATTATGATGAAATAAATTTAAGCGGATCAAATGTAAGTATAAGAAAATGCGCTCAAATAGAAATAGTGAATTGGGGTAACGGAGCTGGAGGAGACATTATAGGGGAAGCATCCGCATGTAATGATCCTGTAAACTGTCCAAGCGACTCTACTGATAATCCTATATGGATGTTTAATCAATTACAATATTCAGGCGCTGATGATCCATCTCAACTGACTCCTTGTAGTTCTATATATTGTCAAGTTCCTGTATTTACATCTATAACAACTACTAATAACATGTTTGCAAACAATACTTTGTTTTTTATTGATTCAAACTTTAATACTCCATTTAATGGAAACAGTAAATATTACGGGTTTAGATCGCCGGTAACCGGAACTAAAGTAGCAGATCAAGGATTTATGGAAGGATGGGTGCAAATAGGAAATGACGGAAGGGTAATATCATTCTCTTTATGTTAAAAATTAATTAATTTTATACAATGGCTACAGCTGGAATATACTACATAGACACTTTTAATTTTGCAGATGCTACTGCTGTCTATACTGATGCGGCCTTGACTACTTTTGCGGCTGATGGGTTTTATCAAATGGGGGGTGTTACGGCTCGACAACAAGTAAGCGGTGTATTAAAACCTGCTGAGTCTTGCCCTTCTTGTGCTAAGCCTTCACCAGATCCAGTTCCTCCGACTAATAATGCATTTAAAATTACAGACACACTCGCGGGTACTCAAGACCATGTTGTGTTAAATAATAATTTTTCTGTTGGTCAAGAGGTTACTACTAGCATTAATTCAAACTGCTGGCTTATTGATTCTTTAGCAGTTAATGGTACGTCTAACACCATAACAGGCGGCTGTGTGCCTGACCCAGGAACACCTGCGTTATATTATCTTCTTAATTTATGTCCAGTATCTGCTTCTACAGGAGCTAAAAGTGCTATTTATACATCAATAACCCCTACAAGCAATCAGTTTATTTATTTAAACACTAATTTAAATGCTTACTATTCTTATAATAATGCCGCTCCAGTTACCACTCTTAGCTCAGGCATACCTTTAGTAGAGAATGGATTAGCTTTAACAGCAGACGCTGGGTGCCCTGCAGTGCCCACTGTATTTACTTACTGGAATGCTCAAGAGTGTAACAACCCTAATATTACAATTGTTATTCAAGCCCCAGATGGAACTACGTTTAACGAGGGTACAACTTCAGTAAAAATAAACGGATCAACAACGTGTTACCAGATCAATTCTCAAAGGATTGGATCGGCTACCACATTTGATGGGGTGTATGCTGGAACAGCTTATACTGGATGTACTAGCGGTACAAATCCATGTATACCGCCTATCGTAGTAAATAATTCCTTTGTCGCTAGAGAAATTACTACTAATGTTGAGTATGATGTGCAATTAGGTTCTGGACAAATAGGTGACGAAACGCAAATAAGTGCAGCTTCTGGTTGCTATAAATTAGTAAGTACAACAACTAGAACCACAACAAATACGATTACAACCGCTTGTCCTACACCCACCTTATGTGCGGAGTATGAGCTAAGCGGTAATTGGACTGGAAAAGATTGTTTGACTGGCGGTAATATAAGCGGATACATTACAATAGGGGACTCTGCCCCTGTTTGTGGTCAAGTAGATTCTTTTACGTCTGATCAAGCTGGTTTTCCACAGTATATAGCGCCTTGTTTTGAAACTCAAAGTTTACCAACCTCATTTAACTACTATACTGCAGTTGCTTGTTTGTATCCTAACTCAACGCCTATAATTGTAAGAAACAATGGAAGTGTAATTCCAAATGGATATAGCGTTAAAGTCAGTGGATCAACGACTTGTTATTTAATAACAGGGCCTTCTAATAATCAGTCAAGTCCTAGCGACATTACAAATCAATATCCAAGCGGTTGTTCAGAATGTAATCCACCAGTAAGTTGTTTTCCTTTTTCTGTAGACTCTAACACCTCTAATACAACTTGTCCTGAAAATAATCCAACCACTGTTTATGGTGATACAGACAACTTTACTACAGCTACAAAACTGTATATAAATCAAGCAGGGTGTCAAAGCGGACAAGCAGCCGCAGTAGGTACTTATGCTATGACCATAAACAATCAAAGAGTGTCTAGATATTGGGACGGAAGTAATTTGTTTCCTGCTCAAACTTGTACAGCACTTGACGTTAATGTTACTGGAACTATAAGCAGTATTGATAATCAAATAACAGGAAGCGCAGTCGGTGTGGGCTACACTATTACTGGATCAAGCGTTGGATCTCAGACTACGGGTGTTTCTCCTTTATCTATACCTTCGGGAGGAAGCGCTCCTTTTAACACTAGTATAGCTTTAGAACCTGGATATAGCATAACTACTGCTATAAGCGTAAGCTATAATCCAACAAGTATTACTCAAGATTCAAATATTGTGGTTACTTTAACAGGTGAAGTAACCCAAGACGCGGTGACTACTTATGTGGTAAGAACATGCGGAACGAATGTTGTTTATAACTTAAGAGACGATAGTAACCCAAAATTAAATCCTTCAACTAATGATGTGTTTTACTTTACGACAGATACTGGGGTGACAGCATGCGGTCTTGTAACGGGGACAACAACACAAACTTCTCAAGGCAGGTTAATTTATCAGATAACATCGGGAGGATGTGATAATTCTACTTGTTCACCTTCGGGAGGTGCGCCAGCTTTCTAAAATTTAATTTATTATATTCGTATATAAAATTAAATCTAATGAAATCTATATTTGTACAGATTGCGAGCTATCGTGATCCTGAGCTTATACCTACCATCAAAGATATTATTGAGAAAGCTCACCATCCGGAGAACTTAAAGATATGTATAGCTCATCAGTACGCTGAAGAAGATGAGTGGGACAGACTTGATCAATTTGCTGAGGACGGAAGGTTTATAGTAATACAGATACCACACACAGAAGCTCAAGGCACTTGCTGGGCACGTAATCAGATACAACAACACTATAATGGGGAGGACTATACTCTTCACTTAGACTCACACCATAGGTTTATTGAGGGGTGGGACAGTGAATGTATTAGTACTATAGCTAAGCTTCAGAAACAAGGCTTTAAAAAACCTTTACTTACTTCTTACTGCCCTGCTTATGAGCTAAACAAAACTATTGAAAGAAATGAAATTGTATACGGAATGAAGGTTGATACGTGGAAAGATGGCGTAGCGCTATTCCACCCATACACAATGTCAAAAAGTATTGTGCCGGTACCCTCAAGGTTTTACTCTGGACACTTTGCTTTTACATTAGGTCAGTTCTGTAAAGAGGTCCCACATGACCCGCTTATGTATTTTTATGGAGAAGAAATATCTATATCAGTAAGGGCTTACACACATGGCTATGATTTGTTTGCACCACACAAACCAATAGTATGGCATGAGTATACTAGAGAGGGAAGGTCTAAGCATTGGGACGATCACAAGAAATGGTTTGAAAGAGATAATCAATCAAAAGCAAGAACAAGACAACTCTTAGGAGTAAACGGAGAGGTGTGTTCTCCTTGCAATAAGAATACCTTTAAAGAGTATGATCTTGGAGAAGAGCGAACCTTAGAGGATTATGAACTGTATGCTGGAATAAAATTTAAAGATCAGACTATAACACATAGATGTCAACAGAACTTGCCACCTCCTGGTACAGAAGGAGATTCTATATACCACCAAACTAAGGAGTATTATGTTAAAATAAATAAGCATGATTTTTTATATGAGGATTGCGCTTTTGGAGTGCTTGTATTTGAAGATAGCAATGGAATGCTAGTTTACCATGACACCATAACAAAAGAAGAAATAAAGACCCTTAGATCCGTTAACGAGCCTTACATTACTGTAGTTAGACAGTTAACAGGACAAGCGCCTTCTAGGTATCTTATGTGGCCTTATAGCGCGTCACATGGTTGGGGTGATAAAGTGGTCAGTTATTTTTAGTAAATTTGTATATATAAATTAAACATTATGCCAGACTATACTCTTACCTACAGTGAAAACTCTAACGGGTGGCCTTCTTTTTATTCATACATGCCTGAGTATTTAGTAGGCTTAAATAACTACTTGTATTCTTTTTCTGGTGGAAATATATTTCAGCACAATAGTAACGAAGTCAGAAACAACTACTATGGCGTTCAGGGCTTCTCAGAAATAACTAGTGTATTTAATGATGACCCTATAACTAATAAAATATTTAAAACTGTAAACTTAGAATCAGATACAGCGTGGTCAGCAGCACTTGAGACAGACCTTCCTAATACAGGCCTTATTGATTACACTTGGTTTGTTCAGAAAGAAGGAGACTGGTTTGCCTACATCAGAAGCGCAGGAGGTGACCCTGCAGCTCTAACAGAGTATGCGTTACGATCAATGAATGGTATCTCTCAAAGCTTATCGGTAACTGGAACTGCCAATACTCCGATTATTAACTTTGCTACTACCATAAACATAGGTAATATTATAAGTATAGGGGACAGTCTATACTCTGCAAACCCTCCCTATACAGGTCCAACACTTGTGGGCACGGTAACAGCTATAGAAATTGATCTGGTTAATAA
>MDTC01099153.1_pt1 | contig 12056 bp, 11 predicted proteins | sample 811181 | NCBI WGS metagenome assembly MDTC01 (sample SAMN05326644, study PRJNA326480) | marine metagenome | isolation source: seawater | place: Pacific Ocean: North | collected 2011
CGAAGGTTATCCAGGTAAGCGTTATTATGGCGGGTGTGAATTTGTTGATGTGGCAGAAGAATTAGCTATTGAGCGCGCCAAAAAATTATTTGGTGCGGCGTATGCAAATGTCCAACCTCATTCTGGCTCCCAAGCCAATACGGCAGTATTTTTGGCGCTCTTAGAGGCAGGCGATACAATTCTGGGAATGAGTCTCTCAGAAGGAGGTCATCTTACGCATGGTGCTGCAGTGAATTTCTCTGGGAAGTTATTCAATGCTGTTCAATATGGAATTGATCCAGAAACAGGTTTAATAGACTATGAGCAGGTCGAAAGACTGGCCAAAGAGCACCAACCAAAACTTATCATTGCTGGTTTTTCAGCACATTCAAGGGTGGTTGAGTGGCAGCGATTCCGTGATATTGCTGATGATGTCGGTGCTTATTTCTTAGTGGATATGGCACATGTGGCTGGTCTAGTGGCTAGTGGACATTACCCGAGTCCAGTGAATATTGCTGATGTGTGCACCTCGACCACCCATAAAACTCTGAGGGGACCAAGAGGCGGCATCATTCTTGCAAAAGAAAACGAGATGCTGACCAAAAAATTCAACTCTTTAGTCTTTCCAGGAACACAAGGTGGTCCATTGATGCATGTTATTGCAGCAAAAGCCGTGGCGTTTTTGGAAGCATTAGAGCCCGAATTTAAAACATACCAAGCTCAAGTCATCGCTAATGCCAGGGCCATGGCTGATACGCTCATGGAGCGAGGTTATTCTATTATTTCTGGTGGGACTGATAATCACCTAATATTAGTAAGTCTAGTAGATAAGGGTCTAACTGGAAAAGATGCCGATGCCACATTAAGTCGCGCTAATATTACGGTGAATAAAAATACAGTACCCAATGATCCATGTTCACCTTTTGTGACGAGTGGTCTCAGATTAGGTACACCTGCAATAACCACACGAGGCTTTGGTACTAAAGAATCCATAGAAATTGCCCACTGGATTGCGGATATTTTGGTTGACCTAAACAATGAAAGTATGGTGGATGAAGTGCGTTCAAAAGTATTGACTCTGTGCAAGAAATTTCCGGTGTATACTAGTTAGGAATTAATACTAGGAAAGCTTAAGACACTAAGATGAATTGTCCATTTTGTAGCCACGAAGAAACCAAAGTCATTGATTCAAGACTGGCTGGGGAAGGTCGTCAAATCCGAAGGCGACGTGAATGCTTGGACTGTAAGGAACGGTTCACTACATTTGAAGGGGCTGAATTAGTTATGCCTAGGCTTATTAAGACGGATGATCGACGTGAGCCATTTGATGAGGGTAAAATGCGAGCGAGCATGCATCGAGCTCTTGAAAAACGCCCGGTATCAGCAGATTTATTTGAACAATCAATTGGGCGTATGATTCATAAATTACGGACTATGGGTGAGAGAGAGGTTCCCTCTAGACTGCTTGGTGAATTAGTAATGAATGAGTTAAGAGGGCTTGATGAGGTTGCCTATGTGCGCTTTGCCTCGGTGTATCGGAGTTTCCAAGATGTTACAGAGTTTCAAGAAGAGGTTAAGCGGCTGCAGAGCAAACCAAAGAAGAAACGAAAGCGTACTCAGTTATCATTGTTACCTGATATGGTCAATAAAAACGATTAATACAACGGATATATTGTATGGCTAATTATACTCTGGCAGACCATAAATTTATGGCACGTGCATTGCAGTTGGCAAGAAAGGGTAAGTATTCTGCACACCCAAATCCTCAAGTGGGTGCTGTTATTGTTAAGAATGACCAAATAATTGGTGAGGGTTGGCATCAGGAGGCTGGCTTGCCGCATGCTGAGATCAATGCATTAAAATCGATCACCCAAACAAGTAATGGAGCGACGTTGTATGTGACACTTGAGCCTTGCGCGCATGAGGGTAAAACTGGCCCGTGTTGTACTGCATTAATTGAGGCAAATATAACTCGGGTTATTGTTGCTTGTGAGGATCCATTTGAAGAAGTTGCTGGTAAGGGATTAGCAGCACTGCGTGCGGTTGGTATTGAAGTTATGGTTGGTTTGATGCAAGCGGAGGCACGCTCTCTCAACCGAGGTTTTTTCTCCCGTATTGAGAAAAAAAGACCTTTTACATGTTTAAAAATTGCCGCGAGTATGGATGGAGCGATTGCCATGAAAAACGGTGAAAGTCAGTGGATAACAGGGGAGCACGCGCGTGCTGATGTGCAAAAATTAAGAGCACAATCAGGAGCCATAATGACAGGAAGTGGAACGGTGCTAAATGATAACCCAGCCCTGACTGTGCGTGACAATTTGTTAACTAAGAATCAACCATTAAGGGTGATTGTAGATAGCCGATTAAATGTTTCCCCAGACGCTCAAATATTTAAGAATTCAGGGTACACATGGGTTTTTTGTATCGATGATCAAAAAAGCGATAAATTTGATGTTATAAATACAAAAATTATTAAGACTACTGCTAACAATGAGCAAGTTGATATACCCGAAGTATTAAAAGTGTTAGCTGCTAATCAAGTTAATAACTTATTGATTGAAGCGGGTCCAGTTTTGGCAGGTACTATGCTGACCATGAATTTGATCGATGAGCTTGTTATTTATCAGGCACCCCATATTATGGGTAGTGAAGTTCAATCGATGTTTTATACACCCACTTGGACTAGTTTAACGAATAAGCAAGAGCTAACTATCACTGAGATTTGTAAAATCGGCAAAGATATTAAAATTATTGCCAAGCCATTATAGAGGAAGCAAGGTGTTTACAGGAATTATAAAAGCAAAAGGCAGTGTGCATAAAATTTTACCTCAAGGTGGGGATTTCCAAATAACATTCCATTCCAATGATATTAAATGGGATGAATTTAGTGTGGGTGAAAGTATTGCCGTGAATGGAGTTTGTTTAACTGCAGTTAAAATAACGAGTAATGGTTTTGATGCAGATGTCTCTGGAGAAACTATGCGAGTTAGTGCTTTTAAAGGTTTAAAAGAAGGAGATCGAGTCAATCTTGAGCCTTCACTGGCAATTGGTGAGAGGATTGGAGGCCATTTTGTTAGTGGCCATGTGGATTGTATTGGGCGTGTTATTGGGCGCCAAAAAGATGCCCGTTCCATAGCATTTGAAATTGAATTACCAGAGCAATACGCACGTTATGTTGCGGCGAAAGGATCTATTTGTATAGATGGTGTGAGTTTAACAGTCAACAAAATACAAGATACAGTCTTTACATTAAATGTTATTCCACATACTGCTGATGTTACAATTATTAATGGTTATTCAATTGGTGATAAAGTCAATATTGAGGTAGATTTAATAGCTCGTTATCTGGAGCGTTTGCTTGATAAGCCGATTGATGGCGTAATAACGAAAGAATTCCTCGAGGTAAATGGTTATGACTAAGGCAGTCCAAAATATAAAAAGCACCTTTGCCGATATCGAAGATATCATTGCTGATATTCAGCAGGGCAAAATGGTCATCATGGTCGATGATGAGAATAGAGAAAATGAAGGTGATTTGATTATGGCGGCTGAAAAAGTTCGGCCTGAGGATATTAATTACATGGCACGATATGGGCGTGGCCTGATTTGCTTAACATTGACTCGAGAGCGATGTGCTCAGCTTCGTCTTCCACTAATGGTTGAAGATACGGATCAACACCATGCTACTAATTTTACCGTGTCTATTGAGGCAACTAAAGGAATAACAACAGGGATTTCTGCTCATGATCGAGCAAAGACTGTGAAAGCAGCGGTTGCTAAAAATGCTGCCCCAGAACATTTAAGCCAACCTGGACATATTTTTCCAATTATGTCTCAACCAGGAGGTGTTCTTACCAGAGCAGGACATACTGAAGCGGGCTGTGATCTTGCCCGACTCGCTGGTTTTGAACCAGCCGCAACCATTGTAGAGATTTTAAATGAGGATGGCAGTATGGCTCGTCGTCCCGATCTTGAAGAGTTTTCAAGAAAGCATGATATAAAGATTGGAACTATTGCAGATTTAATTAGATATCGTCTTGAAAAAGAACGCTTTGTTGAGCGAATTGCAAAAAAAGCAGTGAATACAGATTATGGAAAATTTACTTTGTATTGTTATGATGATCAAGTGAGTCAATCAGTCCATGTTGCTATGGTGAAAGGTGATTTGCAAAAGGAACAGGCACCATTAGTAAGAGTCCATATTCAAGATACTCTAGGTGATGTATTGGGAGTGCAGGCGACAGCATTAGGTTGGCCAGTGACTGATGCAATTAGGAGAATATCTGAAGAAGAAACAGGTATTGTGATAATCTTAAGGGAACAGGAATCATCTCGCGACTTGATGGAAGCTGTGGAAGAGTTATCTATCAAAAATGATCAATTAAAAGAACAACGAATGAGTGAAGCAGGGCTAAGAACCTATGGAGTTGGCGCACAGATATTACGTGATCTTGGAGTTAGTAAGATGCGGGTATTATCAGCTCCTAAGCTAATGTATGCAATCTCAGGATTTGATTTAAATATTACAGAATATGTTGAACAATAAATGATTAATGGATTGTCAGAATGAAAAATATAACAACAATTGAAGCTGATTTACACCCAAGAGATGCACGTTTTAGTATTGTTGCTGCTCGTTTCAATGATTTTGTAGTAAATGCACTTATAAAAGGAGCATTGTCTTGTTTGGATCGTCATGGAGTAGATTCTAATGCGATTGAAGTTATTCGGGTTCCAGGAGCATTTGAGCTACCTCTAGCAGTAGATAAGGTGGCAAAAACACGGCGTGCTGATGGTATCATCGCTCTAGGTGCCGTGATTAGGGGTGCGACTCCGCATTTTGATTATGTATCAGGCCAATGTGCCGATGGCTTATCAGCGATGCAGGGCAAATATGGCATCCCTATTGGCTTTGGTGTTTTGATGGTTGATACTTTGGAACAAGCTTTAGAGCGCGCTGGAACAAAATCTGGTAATAAAGGTGAAGAGGCAACCCTAGCAGTAATTGAAATGGTTAATTTATTAAGAAAAATAGATTAATTGTGACTGCAAACAAAAAGACCCAATCAAAATCTAGAAAAAGCCGCACTCAAGCCAGATTGATGCTAGTGCAAGCGCTTTATCAAATGCAATTAACTGATCATGATATTAATGAATTATTATCGCAGTGTCGCGCAAGAAGCGAATATGCAAAAATTGAAAAAATGTATTTTACTAAGGCATTAAGAGCGATATATAAGAATCGTTTGAAATATCAAGCAGAGATTGAGAGTCATTTAGATCGCTCGCTTGCTCAGATTGATCCAATTGAATTAAGTATCTTATTGTTAGGTTATTATGAGTTAGAAGAACAGCAGGATATCGATATTGCAGTGATAATAAATGAGGCAGTTAATCTAACTAAGCGTTTTGGTTCGCAAGATGGTCACAAATATATCAATGCAGTTTTGGATAGAGTGGGCAAAACACTCAGATCGGTCTGAGATTAGAATTATTTGTACTGGGGTTTGAGGATGAATGAATTTGAGTTAATTCATCGGTATTTCAAGAAACATGATCAGGATGCTTCGGTAATTAAGGGCATTGGTGATGATGCTGCCATTATTAAAACTTCCAAAGATCATGACTTAGTTATCTCAACTGATACTCTGTTAGAGGGTGTTCATTTCCCCACTAGGATGTCACCTCATGATGTTGGCTATCGGTGTGTTGCTGTTAATATTTCAGATATGGCAGCTATGGGCGCAACCCCCCGATGGTTAACTCTGGCGCTATCCTTACCTAGCTTTGATCAAGAGTGGTTAGAAAATTTTTCATTAGGTTTATTTGCAGCGGCCAAGGAATACAAAGTAACTCTTGTGGGCGGTGACACTACATCAGGACAACAATTAACTATAACTATTAGCATTACTGGTGAAGTCAAAAGCAATAGTGCTATCACAAGAGCGAGAGCACGTCCTGATGATTTATTATTCGTTACAGGAACTATTGGAGATGCTGCAGCTGGCTTGAGTTTGATTGGCGACACTAATGCCCTAGGTGAAGATGAGCAATTGCTTATCGAACGTTTTTCGAGGCCTTCAGCAAGGATTGAGGTGGGTCAATCACTGTTGGATATTGCATCAGCTGCAATCGATGTGTCAGATGGCTTATTCGCAGATACTGAAAAATTACTGAAAGCAAGTGGTGTCGGTGGATCTATAAATGTGAATCAAATTCCTTTTTCTCAGTCAATGACAAATTTATATAGTTTTGAAAAAAGACAAGAATTCGCTCTCAATGGGGGGGATGATTATGAATTATTGTTTGCAGTACCAGAATCTGGAATAGAGCAATTAAATAGAATTAAAGAAACTCTTGATACCCCTATTACCCAAATAGGTGCCGTCTCCGAAAAGATTGGCCTAGAATGCATTTTAGATAACAAAAAAATTGAATATGAACATAATGGTTATTTACATTTCTCATGAGTAATAATAGTGATGAATAATTTAAGAAAACCGACAATGACTAATCCAATCCATTTTTTTGCTTTTTGTGGTGGAATAGGTCTCGTTGGTGTTGCTCCTGGCACAGCAGGTAGCTTATTTGGCGTACTGATATTTTGGCTAACAATTAATGCTGGACTGATGGTTCAAACAGCAATGGCTATTATTTTTCTTGCTTTAGGAATTTGGATTTGTGGTAAGAGCGCGAGTGATTTGGGAACACATGATCATCCTGGGATTATTTGGGATGAAATGGCTGCCATGTTCACAATCTTATTATTTCAGCCACTGAATGCACTAGAGTGGTTATTGGCTTTTATCTTATTTCGTATATTTGATATTTTTAAACCCTGGCCAATAAATTATATAGATGAAAAAATTTCGGGTGGGCTAGGTATAATGCTGGATGATATTTTGGCGGGGTTGGCCACGATATTCTGTATGTTGTTACTCAGATTAACAATTTTAGTTTAGTCGTTTTCATTTTCTAGTGGGGCGAAGGTATCTGTTTTATTATCATTGAGAAGTATTTCAACCTTCTGTTCTGCTTCCTTTAGGGCAGTTTGGCAAGCTCGGGTAAGTTTAATGCCATGTTCAAATTTCTTCATCGCTTCTTCAAGAGGAAGTTCACCTGTTTCAAGCTCAGCGACTAATGACTCAAGGTCTTTAAGTGATTGTTCTAAGTTTATATTTTTTTCAGTCATTTTTTTTATTATATTCCCTATGATTTAATTAATTAAAATTATTTTTGTAGGGTCAGTTTATGTTGCATTGTGTTACAGTTCAAGACTGTTGTTTTGGTTGACAATAATACCCATTATACCTATCATATTTTTTGTATTTTAGACTTATTCTAAACAAACAATAGCCTAAAAATTACCACTGAAAAACAGAGATAATACTTAATTGTCATATATATTTACTAAGTAACTGAGGAAAAATTAATGAGTAATAAAGAAGAGGGGAAGTGCCCAGTAATGCATGGGGCAATGGCTTCTAACAGCAATAGTGGTACCTCCAATCGCGAATGGTGGCCTAAGCAACTAAATTTGAATATTCTGCATCAACATGATGAAAAATCAAATCCGATGGATAAAGATTTTGACTATCAAGCAGAATTCAAAACACTGGATTATAAAGCTCTTAAAAAAGATCTACATGATTTGATGACAGATTCTCAAAGTTGGTGGCCCGCAGATTATGGTCACTATGGTCCTTTCTTTATACGCATGACATGGCATGCTGCTGGTACATACCGAACAGGTGATGGTCGTGGTGGAGGTGCAACAGGTGCACAACGATTCGCTCCAATAAACAGTTGGCCTGACAATGGAAACCTAGATAAAGCGCGACGCTTATTGTGGCCCATTAAGCAAAAATATGGCAATAAAATTAGTTGGGCTGATCTATTAATTTTGACAGGTAATGTTGCCATTGAGTCCATGGGTGGTAAAACCTTTGGATTTGGCGGTGGACGAGATGATATTTGGGGTCCTGAGGAAGATATTTATTGGGGTGCTGAACAAGAGTGGCTGGATAATAAACGTTACACTGGAAAAAGAGACCTTGAAATTCCTCTAGCCGCTGTGCAGATGGGATTAATCTATGTAAACCCAGAAGGACCAGATGGAAATCCAGATCCACTAGCAAGTGGCGTGGATATTAGAGAAACTTTTGGACGTATGGCCATGAATGATGAGGAAACAGTAGCATTGGTTGCTGGCGGTCATACTTTCGGTAAAGCTCATGGTGCTGGTGATCCTGATCTAGTTCAAGCTGAGCCAGAAGGAGCTCCAATAGAGCAAATGGGTTTTGGTTGGAAGAGTACGCATGCATCTGGACAAGGCAGTGACACAATTACGAGTGGCTTTGAAGGTGCTTGGACAGCTAATCCTACACAATGGGATAATGGATATTTTGATTTGTTGTTTGGCTATGAATGGGAATTAGTTAAGAGTCCTGCTGGAGCACATCAATGGCATCCAATTAACCCCAAAGAAAGTGATCTCGCACCTGATGCTGAAGATGCATCAAAACGAGTGACCACATTTATGACGACAGCTGATATGGCAATGCGAGAAGATCCAGCTTATCGTGAAATATCTAAGCGATTCCATAAAAATCCCGAAGAACTTGCTGATGCTTTCGCACGTGCATGGTTTAAGCTACTACATCGTGATATGGGACCGGTTAATCGTTATCTTGGACCCGAGGTACCGAGCGAGGAGCTAATTTGGCAAGATCCTGTTCCCGCTGGTACTACTGACTATGAAGTTGATGCTGTAAAAGCAAAAATTGCTGAAAGTGATCTTACAGTTCAAGAAATGATAGAAACTGCTTGGGCTAGTGCTGCAACTTATCGAGGTTCAGATATGCGTGGTGGTGCAAATGGAGCAAGAATTCGGTTGGCACCGCAAAAAGATTGGGCAGTTAATAAACCTGAGCAGCTCTCAAGAGTACTTGGTATCTTAGAAAAGATAGCAGCTGATGTGAATTGCTCAATTGCAGATACAATCATACTTGCTGGTAATGTTGGGCTTGAAAAAGCATCTGGTGTTGCGATTCCATTTATGCCTGGTCGTGGCGATGCTTCTCAGGAGCAGACAGATATTGAATCATTTGAAGTTATGGAACTTGTTGCTGATGGTTTTCGTAATTATCAAAAGACAGATTTTTCGGTGACGGCTGAAGAGATGTTGTTGGATAAAGCACAGTTATTGGGTTTAACGGCAGCAGAAATGACGGTGTTAGTCGGTGGTATGCGCTCTCTGGGAATTAGTGCGAGTGGGCATGGTACTTTTACCGATAATGCAGGGTCTTTGAGTAATGATTTTTTTGTTAACTTGCTAGATATGAGTATTGCATGGAAAGATGCAGGTGATAATTCATATGTTGGTACTGACAGAATAACAGGTGAACAAAAACGAACTGCTTCAAGAGTTGATTTAGTATTTGGTTCTAATTCTCAGCTGCGAGCTATTTGTGAAGTTTATGCAGCTGATGATGCGAAAGAGAAATTTCAAAATGATTTTATTTCAGCTTGGAACAAAGTGATGAATGCTGATCGATTTGATCTTTCCTGAGTAACTTACTAGCTAAAAATAAATAGCTTTAAAGCTTCGATAAAATAATCTCCCAAATTGGGAGATTTTTTTATGAGGTTTAAAAATTCAGAGAAATGTAAGTTTTTTTACCTATTAACTTACCCATAGTTTCTGATTCTTATTGCATTATAAATTTATTAATTTTCACTAAGCGTAGCGAGTCTCTTCCTGATAGAATTAGCTTAAGCCAAAGAGAAGTGAAGAAGGCATGAGCAAAAATTACAAAGCTGCTGATATTGAGGTACTGAGTGGCCTTGAGCCTGTTAGAAGAAGGCCAGGTATGTACACAGATACTTCGAGACCCAATCATTTAGCGCATGAAGTAATTGATAATAGTGTTGATGAGGCATTAGCAGGTCATTGTAAAAAAATTGAAGTTACTGTACATCTTGATGGATCTATTGAGGTGGTGGATGATGGTCGAGGAATGCCTGTTGATTTACATCCTAAGGAAAAAATTCCTGGTGTGGAGTTAATCCTAACTAGATTGCATGCCGGTGGTAAATTTAATAAGGATAATTATCAATATTCTGGAGGCCTGCATGGGGTTGGGGTTTCAGTTGTCAACGCATTATCAAAAAACTTAGAGGTCTGGATTCGTCGCGAAGGTCATGAGCATAGCTTGAGTTTTGCGGGTGGTAGAAAGCAAGGTGAGTTAGAGGTTGTTGGAAAAGTGGGACAGGCAAATACGGGCACTACTTTAAGATTTTGGCCTGATCCTCAGTATTTTGATTCTGCTGTTATATCGATCTCAAAATTACAACATGCCTTAAAAGCCAAAGCAGTATTATGTCCTGGTTTGACAGTCAAGTTAAAGCTGGAAAAAACTGGTGAAGAAATTGAATGGTGTTACGCTGAAGGTCTTGAACAATACTTAACTGAAGCTATAGGAGAAACATCACATTTACCTGAATTGCCATTCAGTGGCAGTGTAACAGGGGAGCATGAGGCGGTCGATTGGGCGCTCGTATGGATGACGGGTGAGGGAAATAATGTATCGGAAAGCTATGTTAATCTTGTCCCAACTCCGCAAGGTGGGACACATGTGAATGGCCTAAGGACTGGATTAGCAAATGCCATCCGTGAATTTTGTGATTTTAGAAATCTATTACCACGAGGGTTGGCTTTGGCACCAGAAGATGTATGGGATGATGTTGCCTTTGTATTAAGTGTCAAGCTTGAAAATCCTCAATTTTCAGGTCAAACAAAAGAGCGCTTATCTTCGCGTGAATCTGCTGCTTATGTCACCGGTATTATCAAAGATAGTTTTTCATTATGGCTGAACCAGCACCCAGAATCTGGAGATCTGATAGCACAATTAGCAATTGAGCGAGCTCAAAAAAGAATTAAGAGCGCAAAAAAAGTTGTGCGTAAAAAAATTGTTTCTGGTCCTTCATTACCAGGAAAATTAGCCGATTGTACTTCTCAAGAGCCAGAATTATGCGAGCTCTTCTTGGTAGAAGGTGACTCTGCAGGCGGTTCCGCAAAACAAGCTCGAGATCGAATGTCTCAAGCTATCATGCCGCTCAGAGGTAAAATATTAAATACCTGGGAAGTAGATACAGCTGAGATTCTTGCTTCTCAAGAGGTGCATGATATTAGTATTGCTATAGGGGTTGACCCCAGTAAATGTAATCTAGATGACCTGCGGTATCATAAGATATGCATTTTAGCTGATGCAGATTCAGATGGCTTGCATATTGCTACCTTATTATGTGCTCTCTTTCTAAGACATTTCAGAGAATTAGTGATGCGCGGCCATGTTTATGTCGCAATGCCACCATTATTCAGGATCGATGTAGGGAAGCAGGTTTACTATGCATTAGATGATGATGAGCGACGTGCTATTTTGGAGCGGGTTGAGAAAGAAAAGCAAAAAGGTAAAATCACGGTGACTCGTTTTAAAGGACTGGGTGAAATGAATCCGCAACAACTTCGTGAGACAACAATGCATCGTGATACACGAAGGTTGGTTCAATTAAGCGTCCTTCCGGGTGATGAGAGCGAACAAATGATGGATATGTTGTTGGCCAAAAAAAGAGCCTCTGACAGAAGAGCATGGTTAGAAAATAAAGGTGATTTAGCACAAGTTTAGATATGGAAAATCAAGAATTAAATTTAGAAGGTGTTGAGAAACTCTCGCTTAAAGAATACAGCGAAAAAGCATACTTGGATTATTCAATGTATGTGTTATTGGATCGAGCTTTACCGCAAATTGGTGATGGGCTTAAGCCAGTGCAACGACGAATAATTTATGCCATGAGTGAACTTGGACTTTCTGCAGGGCAAAAACCAAAAAAATCGGCGCGTACTGTAGGGGATGTTATTGGTAAATTTCATCCACATGGAGATTCCGCCTGTTATGAAGCAATGGTATTGATGGCTCAGGATTTTTCTTACCGCTATTCCATCATTGATGGGCAAGGCAATTGGGGCTCGACTGATGATCCAAAATCCTTCGCAGCTATGCGGTATACCGAATCTA
>MDTC01138821.1_pt1 | contig 12055 bp, 12 predicted proteins | sample 811181 | NCBI WGS metagenome assembly MDTC01 (sample SAMN05326644, study PRJNA326480) | marine metagenome | isolation source: seawater | place: Pacific Ocean: North | collected 2011
GGTGGTGGAATAATAAGTATATTTTATATAATATTATTAAAATTTTAATATCATTATATGTTAAATGTATAGTAAAAACCTTATAGGAAACAACTATATAAAACTAAAAAGCAATAAAAATCTTGGAAAAGTAACCATATACAGTGATTATGAACTTAAATTTACAATAAAACCAGAGACTAACAGTTCTCCTAAAAAATACTATAGAAATGTATTGTTTATTACAAATGATAATCTTAACTGGCCAGATATAACCTACAAGTCAAGACTACCAGGTGTATGGTTTAGTCCGGATACTGATAGTAAACAGAATATATTATACTTTATCTTGGCTACAAAAAAAAATAGTAATGTTGTATTAAAATCATCCCTAGAGACAAATAAAGAAACAGACATCATTATGCGTGTTAAGGATAATTCCGTTAACGTAAAGTTAATAGACCCAAAAACCAATAATGTATTAGAAGAATTAAGTAAAAACGATATAAGCAAAGAAAGAGCTAACAACATGACTGGTGATGTATACGTAAGTGATAAATACTATCAAACCGCAAATGTCCTTATAAAGAATCTTACTTATTCTAGTATAGATAAATTAAGTGTTGAGGAACAGGTAAGGCAGGCAAGAGAAGATAGTAGACTCAGTATATTACGTAGCTTTAATGAAGAAGAAAAGAAAGAAAGACTAAGACAAGAAGCCGAGATAGCCAGAATTTCTAGAATGGAATCAGATAAGATTAGAAAGGCAGCTGAAGAAAATGCTGCTAAACTGGCTATTAAAAATTCAACTGATATTGCTCGTTTAGAAAAGAAAAGAGCTGCAATGGCTGCTAAGGCTGCAAATGAGGCTGAATTGTTGGCCAAGCAAACTGGTGATAGAATTGCAGAAATAGAAGCAGCTAAAAAGAGAGGAATTGCAGAGGCTGCTGCAGCATCTCTGGCTGCTGCTCAAAAAAGACTTTCTGAGGATAGAGAAAGACGTTCTAAGCTAAGGGATATGCAGAGACTTAGAGAGTGGGATGAGGTACATAATATATCCTACAAATTGGATGCACCAAAGTATGATTCGGATAGTCTCAAAAATGATATAGATGCTATAAACAATAAAATAATATTACTAGAAAATGGTATTTTTAATAAAACTACAAGTCTTGGTGCTTGTCCTGATGGATGGACATTAATTAAACGTGAAAATAATACTAATTTTTGTAGTATGAAGGGTTCTGGTAATTATACAAAGCGTTGTAAAGGCATAAGCCAGTTTAAAGTAAATGAAACAGACAAAAATAAAAGAATATGGGCAAGAGCATGTAGAGTTAACTGGATTAATAGAGCTAAAATGGATGTAGGTGATCAGGCTCCTTTGAACTATAATATAAAATTAGAACAAATGGTATTGTATAATAAACTCAAAAAATTACTTATGATTAAGAGTAGCATATTATCGAATATTTCTGATGACTTTAATAAAAACACTGCCAAATTAGACGAACATACTTTACATATAAACAAGGGTAATATTATAGTTAATAATCAAGAGGGAGAAATAAATAATAATAAGGAAAAACTCAGAAGATTAGAAAATGATATATCGACACTATCCAGAAAAATACAGATTGCAGAAAATAGCTATAAAAGAAAGACATATTTAGTGTATGTTCTTAAATACTTGTTTGTTTTTATGTTGATATGGTTACTTATAGGGTTATTAGTAAAAAACAATAATATATCTAAGATGAATGGACTATACTTAGGAGTGTGTAGTCTTTTGGCTCTTGTAGGATCTATTTTGTATGAAATTTGGAAAAATAATAGAAGTGCCTACAATGTCTTTTTTAAAAACAAAGAAAACATGTAAATAATGATCTTTAGATTTCATATATTCTACAGTCTATTAAAATAATGTATATATATTATAAATGAGTCAGTTATCTAAAAACAAAAGTATGTTAGGGCTTGTATTTATGAAACACTATAAACAGTTAGGGGAAATATTTAATACACTAGTTAAACAATATGATGATAGAATGAGAATGATCGGTACACAAAATAGTTATTTAAGCAAACAAAATTCACTTATTAATCTTAGAGAAAATACCATTCAAGAGAAAAGTAAAACACTTGAAACATCATATGACCATATTACAACAAACAAAAGAAAACTTATGTATGAATCGTCAGAAGACAGAAAAAAAATAATATATATTAGAATTTTAAAGGCTATATTATTACTATTATCAATTAGCTTAATTATTATCATCGCTAAACAAACTAAAAAATAAAAATAGAATACATTATTTTTACTTTTTAGTTATCTAATTCATCATCCATATCATTAATAATATCATCCTCAAACATTTGTTTGTTTAGTTTTTTATCGGATTTGATATTTTCATGACGAATTCTTATGCTTCTATAACCCCTATCCTTTGATCTAGTACCTGGAATCCAGTATTTACCAAATTTCTCATCAAGATACATTTTAAGGTCTTTTCTCTTTTTGCTTTTATTATCCGAGTTGTTTTCTCTATACCAATCACGATATGTCTCATATAAATCATCTAGAGAAACAAATGATTCTCTGTTAGGTACATCCTCTATCATTTCATTCACGAAATCTCTGAAATGATTGTTAGTTGCTCTATACTCATCAGTATATTTCAAAATCTCATCAGGAATTACCAGTCCTTTTCTTTTCCATTCACTGTGATAATGGATAAGAAGGGATAAAAAGGCTTCTGCCCATGCATCAAATTTACCACTCAACTCAGTATCAATCTTGAATTGCAATGGTTTGAATTTATCAGGCTCATATACGAATCTAGAGACAAACTCTGTAAGTCTCACACGACGCCATGTTCCTTCATCATGAGGAGGTAATTCCGGTTTATCATTACAACAAAGAACAAGCTTAAATTGAGGCTTAAAATCTACACATTCACTATATAGTGCTCTTGCTTGAATTTTATCACCACCAGTCAATTCCTTCATTAAACCAACATTAAGTTTCGCTCCATCATCTGGTTCCTGCATTACTGCCAATCGAACACCCTGACATCTTGCCAGTTCAGGAGTAGCAGAACTAGATGCCGCTCTTTTACCCGTCAATAATGTACAAGGAAGCTTAACTGAATATCTACCTAGAGATTTTTCAACAAGTTCCATGAATTTTGACTTACCATTACCACCCCCTCCTGAAAATACATCAAATGTCTCATCTGTTGTTAGACCAGACAAAAACGATCCAGCTCTTCTCATTACATATGTTCTAATGCTTTTGATTACAAATATAGACTTAAGAAACTCATTAATTTCTCTTATTTCGGTAGAATTTTCATTATAGGATATATAATCAATACCGTTGTTGATAGATATATAGTCCTCTGGTCTTCCATCTCTAAATACATCCTTTTTAAGATCATATACTCCATTGTTGCATCCTAATAACATTGTGTTTGCATTCAGTTTTTCCATGAATAGTTTTTCTTTGTTGTTTTCAGCATCATAGAAAAGCTCCTTACATTCAGACATAATATTATTTTTAACTGAGGTTGTTTTCAGACTATGTGCAACCTTAAGGATTTTAGCACCCTGTTCTGCATATTGATCATCTGCTTCTAGTGACTGTTGCTGTTTAGCCAGACCCATTTTATTAAATTCTTGATATACATCTGTGGATATTTTTCTTCTAAGCATAGTTCCAGACATATCTTTAATCCATCGATGGAGATTCTTTTCATAATAATACCATGTATTATCCTTAGCAGATACACATACAAAGCTATCTTTATACATTTCAAATAAGACTTTCGCTACATCGTATGAGGACCCCTTGTCCTTGCTTGCTTTAAGAACATACACACCAATATCTCTACGGACGATTTCTTCATATTTTTCTTGATTATCTTCTTTTGCCCACATCTTAAGACTGCCTATCCCTAGTCCATCGTCACACATTGAGTTCCAGTATTCACGACATGCGTCTTCTGCTTCGGTACTATGATCTTTTGATTTTTTACTGAATTCAATCCATTTGTTTAGTAAAGTAGCATCCTTATTATGCAGGTTATTTAAACACCAACCGACTTCTATCCATGAATTATAAGATTTTGCTCTTTCTCCACTTAGACAATCAATATATTCACAAACCAATTTTAGTTCATTTTTAGATAGTTTAGTAACACTTTGTTTCTTTTTTTTACCTGAAATCAGTCTAATAGGCCTATTTGAGCTAGACTGGTTAATCGTAAATACTTCAGATTCTTTTTCTGTTTTTACAAGACTATACTCATCCTTATTTCTTACTGATAAAAGACTGATTAATTCTTTGCGACTATATTTTGTTGTGGCTACATTTTCTACCTTATTATTATATACCCTAATGATTTTTTTAACTAGATACGGGGGTTTCTCGGGTTTTGTTGAACCATACATTTGCCAGTTATTTTTATCAATAACTGCCTGGTCAAAAATATCTGAATAGGTATTGTCAAACTTATGTCTGTCCAGAATATGCCCTACATTCTTATATACTTTGTTTCTAATGATATTTTGTAAACAGAAATTCGTAACAAGCCTCGGAGCCATTATATGCACTCCGTCTTTTATCCTATACAAACCTTCATCATTAACCTTTTTAACCCCCTTTTTATCAACATCAAAACAGGGTGTTGGTTTTTCTAATATAAAGAACTCTCTTTCGTCGTCATCTGGTTCTACAAGATACTCCTCTAGTATATTCATGTACATTTTGCATATCTCTACTATATCTTCATGAGTATACCTTCTTTCAAGCTTTTTACTATAATATCTAAAGTCAATATCAATTTTTATAGGGGTATTATCTTCCTTATCACGTATACCTTCTGTTAAATAGGTAGGAATGTTTTTTTCAAAAACTATCTCATGATAAAGATTATAAAATGTATCTAGTTCACTTAGTGGGATATTATATACACCCATTGGTTTTCCTAAACTAGTATGAGTAAAAGGGTGCCCTCTTCCAGCGTTTTGATGATCTCTTAAAAAGACCTGTAATGCGTTGTTTGGATTACTGTCAAGCTGAGTTTTAGGCATTCTCTATAATTATTATTATATTTAATTTTAAGTAAAAATAATAATCAAAATTTTATAAATTTTAATAATTATAAATTATTTTTATTACCATAACCTCCTAATCACCAATAAGGTTTATTATAAACACATCCTATATATCTCTAGTCTCTATTTGTGAGGTTTTATTATATTTTGATTGTAAGAGCTTTTGGTAATCTTTTAATTGACTGTAGAAGTATTTGTTTAGATTTATTACCTCTCTTTTTTGTCTTATAAAGGTTATAGCATCGGTAAGACTATAATTAAAATATTTCATTAAATAGGCCGCCACTATTGTTGCAGACCTGCTTGATCCCATGAAACAATGCACCAAAACCTCCTTAAGAGGGTTATTTTCAATAAATTCGTGCATTTTGGTTACGGTTTCATCAAGATGGGGGTATATATTTGCATGATTTATGTCTTTAACGTCTATTCTATGGTACTCAAAGTGATCTTGAAAGTAGTTAGGTATCTCATCTGTACAATTGATTATTAATCCAATGTTTTTTTCTAAAAGATCATAATAATTACGTGCATTATATGCGTTTCCAAGATATATATTATCAAGAATGTATGTAGATTGATATGTCAAATCATAGAGAGAACCACTTATACCTCTGTTTCTATTATATATTCTTTGTGTTTTTCCAATATCATCTGCATTCTTACTATAGATATATCCGATTGACTTATCTATAAGCATTCTTCCCATACAATAAGCTTTATATGTAAAGTCCATTAATATATAATAGAAATATTTTACAATCTTTATATTTAAATAATCACACAAAAGCTATTTAATAAAATTTTGAATAGAATATAAGAAAATATAAATATAGATAACGTATCGATAATATTCGCATTTAAATAAAATTTGATTTATTTTTTTGTCTGTATCCTGCAATAAATGTCACGTGCAACTTATAACAATAACCCAACTCCTATTGCGGTCAATAGGATGAACTTTGATATCAAAAACATCCAAGAGTCAAAAGAAACACTTGGTCTCGAGGGTTTGTATTTTAGTTTTTCAGATGGAGATCAAATAAGCACCCGTTATAAAATGCTTATCGTTGGTCCTGAAGACTCCCCCTACCATAACGGTTTCTATTTCTTTGATGCACAGTTTCCTGATCAATATCCGTTCCATCCTATGACTATGAAATCACGTACACAGGGTGGCGGTGTCAGAAAACATCCAAACTTATACACATGTGGAAAGTGTTGTTTTTCCTTTTTAGGAACTTGGGCGGGTCCACCGTGGACAGCATGTCAAAATCCAAAAACGGTAGCTGCATCAATTCGATCTGTATTAACAAGATATCCACTTGAAAATGAACCTGGTTGGGAAAAAATCAAAGACGATAGACAAAAAACCTATGCTAGGCTAATCACTTTCTTTAACATTAAATGGGCAGTAGTAAATATTGTTGAAAACATTCCTGCAGAATATATGTGTTTTAAGGATGATATATACAAACATTTTGTAAGTAACTATGATAAATATGTATCTACACTAGAACCCTTCAAAAAACTAGATAGCACAAAAGAACAGTCTCCAACCTATGGTTTTTCTATAACATATGATACATATAGTGTTTTGGATAGACTAGAGAATATTTACAAAGCAATTGCACCACAACCAAAAACAAGTATTATAAAACCAAAAACAATTAGTATCAAGGTTAATAAAAAAAAACCAACAGAATCAGCAAGTAGTTTAAATGTTGGTACTAAAATGGAAAATGGAAGTGGTGAACAGTATATTGTAAAACAAAAGATGAGAAATGGAAAAGAATACAAGTATTGGAGTAAATGTAAGGAATAATAATATATATATTTAAGAATATATAGATATATTTTTTATATTATGTTGTTTGATATACTAGATTATAATGTAAATCTCTTCATAGAAAATATATCAAAAAAATTTAATATAGATTGTGCTAGTTTACAAAATATAAAAAGTAGTGAAAATATCTATATTAGGCTAGAGGAAAAAACGTTAAAGATACATAATGATCTTTATGGTAATAAATATATAATTATAAATAATAGTGATATATCTGTTAATGATGAATATTTTGCTGTAAAAATGTTAAATTAAATATAAATATAAATAATTTGATTAATATTTATATAAAATTTTTGTATCAATATACTATAATGCAGTTTTGTCCATTATGCAAATTCATGACATATACTAGACTTAGAAGGGATGAGGATACAGGAAAAGATGATATTGTTGGGTTGACCAGTTATTGTAAGAATTGTGGATGGAAAGGTGAGTTAGATAATATTGATAATTCAATCTATAAAAGAAATTATGAAGAAGATTTTATTGCAAATAAGATTGTAACAAACAAGTATACAATATTTGATGTTACTTTACCTAGAGTAGAATATGATTGTACAAATGATAATTGCATAACAAATATGGAAGTTGATAAAGAAACTTCACTTATTGTGTCAAATATTCCAGCTGATATATCTGATGATGATTTTCTTCAAATCTTTAAGGAAAACACAGAGAATGGCGACATCATTGATATTAGACGTATAAAGTTAACTGCCGGTGTACTGATGTGTAAAGATAAAAATGCATATGAGTTAATGATGGAGAAATATAACAACATGCAATATGATAATGACGCTGTTTTACAGACCTCTAGATTTAATGATGTTCATAAGGAAGTCCTATACTTAAAATATGATAGTATCAATATGAAGTATCTCTATATTTGTGCAAATTGTGGAACATCCTGGAAAAAAAATTAATAACACATTTATATATTAAATTTGATTTTGATTTAAAGTTTTAAAATATTTTATTATAATAAATGGCTGATGAGGAATCATTTTTAAATGATAGTTATGCAGATGTTTCTGGGGATGAAGTAGAAGATGATGATTGTATTTCAGAAAATGAGGATGAGGACAATGATATGAGTATTTTAAATAAACTAAAGAAAACCCAGAATAGTGAGATTGTACCAATAAACAAGACCTATGAAAGCTATTATTCAAATAAAAAACTAAGTAGTCCCTTTCTTTCAAAGTTCGAAAAAGCAAAAATCCTCGGCATCAGAGCTGAAATGATATCTGCTGGTGCCCCTGCACTTATTAGTGTACCTAAAAACATAACCAGTTCATATGATATAGCTATGCTTGAGTTTAAACAAAAAAAAATACCTCTCATGATCAAAAGACTACTACCTAACGGAAGTGTAGAATACTGGAGACTAGAGGATTTAACGATATTATAAATTTACTATATTAAAATTAAAATAAATCTTTTAATATAATAAATAGATATCATGTACAAGGATGTATTGATATTTACCATACTGATTTTGACTCTTTTTTTGTTGATAAATCCAAAAAAAAATCTACCAATTAAAAACATTTTCGAGGGATTTCTTAATAGAGACAAAATAGCTTTTATTTTTTTAACAATTGATGACGTGAATCATCCAATAATCTGGAAAGGGTTTTTCAAAAATAACGAGGACAAATATAATATATATGTACATCCCAAGAACCCCGAAAATGTTACGTCATTTTTTAAAAACCATATAATAGATAACCTTATACCAACAAAATGGGGAGATGTATCTCTTGTTGATGCTACTAATTTACTTATATCTAGGGCTCTTAAAAACAAGTCTAACAAAAAAATAATACTTGTATCTAACTCTTGTATACCAATAAAAAAGTTTAGTTATATATACAATATAGTACTTGAAGATGATAAATCATGGCTAAATTTCTATAAACCAGACTATGTTCAGGGTAGTAAAGAACATTTAAGAAGGATGGATATGATAGAGCCAAAATTCAAAAAGAGTGCATATATAAATGAACAGTGGATGATTTTAAGTAGAAAGCATGCTGAATTGTTGGAAAAAAATAATAAACTCATTAAATATTTTAGAAAACCTACACTCATACCGGATGAGTTATACTATATTACTATGCTCCATTATTTAGATAAAAATGTTAGAAAAAACCTTAAATTTGACATTGTGAGTAGAAGAAACTATCTTAAACATGAGTATATAACATATGCAAAATGGTATGATGATAGAACCTACAAATGGCAAACAAAACACCCATTTGAGTATACAACTATGGAAAAACATGATATTCTTAAAATAAAAAACTCTAAAGCCCTTTTTGCTAGAAAATTCTCACCAGAATCAGATATAAAAAAATATTGGAAATATATAATTGAACAATAATATTTATATAAACTCTAACATTGCCATCTTTTACCACAATTAAGACATGTAACAAATGTGGTCATAGGTTCATCAGCAGAACGTGTCTGTAATTGATAATAACTACACTCTTTCTTTTTACATCTTCCACATTTATATACATCTGTTGCCATTTCTTTATTAATTTCATATAACACTCTGTCTCGTTTTGACTTGGCATCAATATAGGGCTTCCAATGCTCTGGAAATGTGTATTGTGGATCCATGCTTACTAATTCATAACCTTTGAATTCACCATCTATGAGTCGATCAAAAAGTCGATAATTTTTAATATACGAGTTTGTTTCTAAATTACTATAAACAGAAATACTAAAAACCCTATACATATCCAGGAATATGTGATTATCCCATTTTTTAGCAATACTATTGTCATCCGCAAATTTGATTGTCTTGTTATATATTCCTTTTTCAATATCGAAAGCAATAGCTTCTATTTGTTTATTATCCGGTTTTCTTTTTTTAGGAAGTTTTTTTGACTGTTCTATAAATAAATCTAGAAAACTTTCAGTAACTATTGATCTGGGATTTTTTTCAAGAGACATAATCTAATATTTAAATATATATTTAAGTATTAAATTATAATCAAATTATTTTATTTTATTCTCTAAATTTATCAAATCACTCACTAAATTTCTACCCTGTAGTAAATCCACTATAGTACCATATCCAAGGACAGAATGGGCTGTAAGTAGTCCTCCCATTAATGCACCTGTAAATCCAAGTGTACAGATATCCTGTCCAGTTAGGTACAGATCATCAATTTCTGTTTTAGGAACTAGACTTGTCGCTTTACTATATCTATAGGGTGTTGAATCTAAACCATAGGCTTCGCCGTTATAAGCTCCTATATAATATTGATTAGTTAATGGTGTTCCTACATCATAATAGGTAACCTTACCTCGTGTTTTAGGATAAAATTTATACAATCCCTCATTAAGCATTCTTTGAGCAAAAGCCTCTTTTATAGTATCATAGTCTTTGCCCCTATGCATGCATCTCTCATGTTCCCAGGTTTCAAACCATTTCTTTTTTCCTATTGTAAGAACAATGGCATTGCTTTTACCTGGATATCTCTCACTCCAACTATCATCCTTGGCACACGAGCATGCTATAAATAGAGGAATCGGATTGTTGTATGGATCTTTTTCAAAATCATCTATCATTTTACTATAATCTTGATTAGGCCATACCCATATATTATTACTTTTTAATTCAAGGTCACTCTTATCTCCTTCTAGATTCACAAACAAATATATAAAACTGGTTGATTCTGGTATGTTTTTTAAAAGAGTATCATAGGTTTTGTATACATTAGGTTTTATAAGCCTTGCAAATGTATTTCTAAGACCTGCATCTGAAATAATACTATTAGCAAAAATACGATCCCCATTTTCCATTTCTACTCCTATTGCACTATTATTTTCTATTATTATATTTTTTACACCCTTTCCTACTAATACTCTACCACCCGATTCTTCAATAACAGGAATTATACTTCTTGGTATTACACTAGTACCACCTTTAGGAAAATACCCTCCCTCAAGATAATGATTAACTATACTTGCATGTACAAAGAAACTGGCTTTTTTGGGTGGCGGACCATAGTCTCCAAATTGTCCACACAATACTGCAATCAATTCTTCATTATCGGTTAATTCTCTTATTATATTATAGGCAGTTTCATTTACATACTTGTGATATTCGTTAGAAACAAGACACGATAATAATTTTCTCAACCATGTATACTGAACAATCTTTAGATTAAAAAATAAATCCTTTTGCGATACTCTTTTTACTAAATCTATATATGCATATATTGCATTTTTCTCATTAGGAAAATACTCTACCATATCATTAATAAAATTTTGAGTCCCAGTTCTATAATAGTATTTCTTATCATTAATAACAATCTCATCATATATTCCATAGTTATCCCTACCCATTTGGCACCATTCTATCTTTTTATCTGTTATTAAATCTAGTATTTTTTGACGTTTCTCTATATTACCTATATAATGTATACCAGTTTCGTGTTCTACCCCTTTTTCTTCAAACGAATGTGTACAACCTCCTGCTATATAATGTTGCTCTAATACCAAAACCCTTTTTCCTACTTTTGATAAAAAGGCAGCAACACTCAATCCACCTATACCACTCCCTATAACTATTGCATCCAGATTATTAGGTATTTTTTTCTTTTGATACCTATCCCTGTCAATCGAAACTCTCTTGGTGTCAATTTCTATACTCTCTTTTTTTGTATATCCTTTCGGAATTGTATCCCTACTAAAAGCATTGCTTTTTACTAGATATATTAAAAATAATATTCCTATTCCAGAAATAAATAAAAACATAGACTATAATAATTTTATATCCATTATCCTTTATATAAAGGTTTAGATATTTAGAATTATAATGTTAAAAAGATACATACGGCGAATACCACATCTAAAAAGCATTGTTTTTAATAGAAATGTGAATACCCTAGAAAACAAAAGTATCATAGACGACGATGAAAAAAACGATAATAATAAAAAAGATATAGAAAAAAAAGAAATCATATCTGATTATGAGGTTGAATATGAACCTAATTTGGAATACAATGTAGAATTATATAAAGATGAATAAGTATAGTCTAAAATGATAATATATGTAATATTATTATCTTAGTTTGAGTA
>MDTC01180363.1_pt1 | contig 12054 bp, 12 predicted proteins | sample 811181 | NCBI WGS metagenome assembly MDTC01 (sample SAMN05326644, study PRJNA326480) | marine metagenome | isolation source: seawater | place: Pacific Ocean: North | collected 2011
AATAACTTACAAAATACGGCCGCGGATGACCGGGTGCTTTCAAACTTTTTATTGACCTACCTACCTCTTTTTCAGCTGCACTTAAAATCACATTAACACTCGATTTTTTCATAGAGAGGGGCCTTCTAAAGAATCTAATTGGTCCGATAAATTAACTGAGTTACCCTGCAAAACACTGTCAGGTTAGTGAGAAGCAGCACCATAACATAAGGCTCTATGATGTGTTATTCCATAATGATCGAACAAGACCTAAAATCACTTGAGTTTAATTTCTCTGCTTCCATAAATCATGGAGCTTTTGACCGTTATCAAACCCTATGTCAAAAAAAACCAAATAAACTCAGGCCAATAGATACGAATCCCCGCATCTATCCCAACTATTTTGCACCGGCTATAGTCACAAATAAAGGAGAGCGGTGTATCTTGCCAATGAGATACAGACTGCGTCCAAATGGCTCGAAGGAAGAGGTACCTAGCAAATTCAATATGTTTAATGCACGACTTGATGCTTTAGAAACAAGAAATTCATGGCGCCCACTATTCATGCGTCTTCATGGGATTATTGTCATCAAAAGTTTTTTTGAGTGGGTGATCGATCAAAATGGCAAAAAAACTGTGGTGGAATTTTTCAGTCCCAGCCATCAATTTCAGCCAGTACCCATCCTGTATGACACATGGATGAATCCGGAAAAAACCGAAGCCTTTGGCTCTTTTGCAGTCATCACCACAGAAGCACCGAAAGAAATAGCAGCTTTAGGGCATTCCCGCTGCCCTATAATATTGTCAAAACGGCATATAGATCCTTGGCTTCATCCCGACAAGTATAACAAAGCAGAAATAATCAAAGCCTTACAAGAACCTGAAACTATTAATTTTCAATGGAGGCACGCTGTACCTTAAGGAACTTTCGTCTCCAACTTAACATTAACGTTATCCGCTCCAAAAACGATATGCTCTACCTGACCAACTATATCTCCCGGTTGATCACGGCCGGCCACACCATCTTTATCGAGACGGACCTTAACACGCATTTTTTTGGGCGGAGGTATGTTTTCTCTCATGAGTTGGACCTTTTCTTTAGTTAAAAAGAAATTGAAAAAACGCCCTGATTTAGCAGGTTTCGACAATTTTTCCTTTACGGCTCCCCACGGCATGGGCATCGGACTATCTTCATCGTAGATCACAAAAAATAATGTATCTATATTCTCAGCTGCAGCCTCCAGACTAGGGTCAAGCACCACATCACCAGCCACTATCACCGGAGATTTTTCACCCATATCAATAGCCGAAATGACAGCAAAGCCAATCACAACCAATGTAATAACAAGCACTACTAACTTTTGCAAAAGAAACTCCTTATGGATTGTTGATAGAGTCGAAACTCCTCAAATGAACTTTAGATCAACATGTTTTATACTATAAAAACGAGTGACAGGAGAAATCAATGCCCAATAGAAAATTTTTAATTCACGAAGAAACAAAAGCTCGCTGTAACATTATCCCTGTACCCAAAGATCTCGACCAGAGGTTTAATAGAATTAGTATGGAATTATTTCACTTTCTTTATGAAGCTGATTCTATTGATTTTTCTATATTTTTTAGAGCAGGCAGTGACTTGATTGAGTTCATTACTCCCAAGGAACTCTCAAAAGAGTTATTAGATAAGATTAAAAATGCCATGAACCGAGATTATGATTGCATTGCCCCGTACATTCTCAAAAACAAAGCACCAAATCTACAAAATGTTATTACCAAAGTACGCCAAGAAAAAATAGAGTCACTATTAGAAAAAGATCCCAACCTCGATCGAAAAACCTTGGAAATATTCGGCAATCTGTCTAATGCCAGCCAAATGATTGTCAAAGGTGGAATAGGTCCAACTATGGCTGCGCAAGTCACTGCATCGGCATCAGTGCTAGTTGACAGCCTTATGAACTGTGAAATAGCAATCGACACCCTCAGCAAAATGATCCACTGCGATCCAACACTATATGATCACAGTGCAACTGTAGCAATGCTCTCAGGGTTGATTGGAAATAGGCTCATCAAAAATAGACTAAACTACAAGCAAACAGCCATAATTGCTCAATGTGGCCTGTACCATGATGTAGGAAAAACTTGCATTCCTCACCATATATTGAATAAACCCACCTCTTTTGAACCGGACGAGTTTGAAATAATGAAGACTCACACGACTGAAGGAAATACTGAACTTAACAAAGCCATAGAACAAGGAGCACCTATTGAACCAATATGTGCTCGGGTAGCACTTGAACACCACGAAAGATTCATGGGACACGGCTATCCTTTTGGCAAGAAAGGGCGCCTTGAAGAAAGCCCAAACGGGATACACCTTTATACTCGTATAGTAACAGTAGCAGACGTATATTCAGCACTTCTCATGCAAAGAGTATATAAACCCGCCTACGAGCCCAGTGAAGCTATAAAAATTATGGTCGACGTCGCAGAAAAAGACTACGACCCCGATATATTCCTACCTTTTTTAAAAGAAGTATTGAAATCGTTAAACTACTACACCGAACCTGAGGATAAAGAACCAGAATCAAAGCTGATTATCACTGACGATTGGAAAAAATCTAGTTGAAAAAACTCTACTATCAAATAACCTCACTACGATTTTTTACAACGATGACGAGCTTTTTTCTCATAACCACACTCCGGACAAATCTCAATTGTCTGTGGTTTCATTGTTTTACCTTCAGACACACGTTCATCCGTCTTACTTTCAGGCTCAAGTAGAGCTGCCTTTAGGTATTTAATTCCTAAAATAATCCCAATGATCGGTAATACAAATTTTATAATGAGTCCCATCATATTGTTTTCCAGTCATCAAATAGTCTTCAAGTCTTTTTCTGCAGGTCGAGTTTTCCAGGTTAACATAGCGGAAAAAATCACCAACAGTGCTGCGACAACGACACCCACAACCCAATAACGATAACGACCTTCCGCCAAGCCACTAACTTGAACAGAGATTTCCTCTCCGGCTATAATCGAACTTCTTGTTATAGTATCAAAGTTATCCCCAAAAAATCGTTCACTTTTTCGAGTAAAACCCTCGCCAATGGCCCGCACATCTCCCTTCCTAACAAAAACAGACAGGCTAGCAACCTCGTTAACGGGTTTCCACGTAAGGCGAGTTGATCCCAGCTGAGCCGAAGCCTTAAAGCGCAAGGAAATTAAGATATCCTTCCCTGGTTCTACGTTCTTTCGCAGATAAACGCCCCCATCTTTTCCCGGAATAATATCATCAGCCACTATCCCACGACCAACAGTCCAATCAATAGTTTCCTCTGGCAACATAATTTTAATATTGGATTCAGCTGCCACTGTATCAGTATTGGTCACTAGAAACATATATTCCCCCTCTACAGCATCAATACTGCTGTAGATCAAGAAAATTTGTCTACCAGTAATCTCAACACTCCCTAAGCTAATATGAGACCACCCCAATAAAAGTGAAGTCATTAAAAAAAAGCTTCGTATCATTTAATCCTCACTATTGATCGAGACTCTTGAGAAAATCACTACGACGCACGGTATCGATATATCTTGAGCACAGGTAGTTTTTCCTCTGCATCCAGGCTAATTTACTAATACTATTTTCTTTAAAAGCTTGCTCATCCTCTATATATCGATCCAATATATTCTTACGGACTCCCTCTAAAACTTCTAATGAATCGACCGATGATGCAGCCTGAAGCTGGCCTCCAGTCTTCAAGAAAAAAGGGATTAGAATCAAACAAACCGTAAAGACTGACAGCATAACAACGATAGAAAACATCAGTTACCCCTCTGCTGTTTCAAGGATAAAATTTCTTGTTTCATTTCTTCCAGAATAACATCAGAAGATCTCATACCCCAGTTAGTATGCTCCACTTTCCGCCGCCAAACAAAAAACCATACTAGAAAAGGTCCAAGCACGAGAAACCCGAGAGGCACAGCCCATGCTAGAAAACCAAAACCTTTCTTGGGGGGTTCCCGTAAAATCCAAGGTCCGTAACGCTCAACAAAAAAACTAAGTATCTCTTCCTTAGTTTCACCCTTACTAAGCTTTTCCTTCACAGTATCTTTAATGGAAACAGAAAAGCTTGCATCAGATTCCAGAACGCTTAGACCCGTGCAAGTAGGACATCTCAATTCCCCTGCAACATCCCTAAACATTTCGTTGGACACATTTTCTTGTCCGAAAGTAGTGGCACAAAGGGCAATAGAGGCCAAAATCAACATAGATATTTTTAACAAAAGATTACCGATCATCAGTTTCCTTCCCACTGAGCAGCAACGACATCTCTACTGCGATTGCCTCGATATTTATCGAAAATAGCTATCAGACCACCGATACACATAATAAAAATCGATATCCAAACGAAGCGTACCGTCGGATTGATATGGAGATTAAAATTAGCGGATTTGCCAGCCTTGCGGTCAAAATCTGTAAGCACAACGTAGACGTCATTCCAAAGGGAACCAATCACACCAATTTCATGAAAAGTTTGCCCTTTCTTAGTTGGATAAACACTGTGAGCAGGGCGCACTACATCAAGAATTTCACCCTCCTTGCTGACTGTTAGTGGCGCAGCAAACAAAGTATAATTCAGTTCCTTTGTCACATCGATTCCTTGCTGATCAAACAAGAAGAAGTAACCGTTTAATTCTGCAACCCCTCCTGCATTAATCTGCACCTGCTTTTCAATCCCCCGGTAATTACCTAAGAAGCCGAGAATCGAAACTAGAAAACCAATATGAGCAACCCAAGAACCAAAGTAGCCTAAGTTTCTCGAGAAAAAGAGTCCGTAATTATACTTTAAATCTTGCAACTTGCTTTTTAGATCAAAGCATAGACAAACAAAGGACCAGGCAGCCAAATACATACCTACGACTTGAGCACCCAGTTGAAAGCCTCCAGCTGTCTCAAGCACCTCTCCCTGAAAAATCAGTAAAGCTGATAAAGGGATAGCCAAACCTGTCGCCCAGATCATAGCGGACTTTAACCCGGGGATTTTGTTGCTCTGGTAACGCATTAAGTTGCCAATGGCTACCGACATAATAAGGCCTAGACCAATCCATGGAGCAAACTTATTGAAATAAGGGGCTTGAATTGAGATACGCTGCCCTTTAGCCCATTCAGTAATAATCGGAAAAATCGTACCTATAAAGACAATCGCAAATAACGACAGAAGTAAGAAAAGAGTGACAACCAGAGCTGACTCTTTTGAGACCCCCCAAACTTTGTCCGACTCTGATGGTAAAACTGATGGAGCTCTAAAAGCATATATGATGCAGGAAATGAATGCTAAAAATCCCAAAAATGATAAATAATTAGGACCTATTGGAGACTCTGCAAATGCATGAACCGAACTAACGACTCCAGATCTGGTTATAAATGTTCCAAAATAGCTCATAAAAAAACCAAAGAAACATAAAATCAGACTCAAACGCTTCAGGTGACCCAATTTTTCCTGAATCAACAAAGAATGCAAAAGAGCTGTTGCCACAATCCAAGGCATTAAGGAGCTATTTTCAACAGGATCCCAAGCCCAATAGCCAGCCCATCCTAATTCTACATAAGCCCAACGACCCCCTAAAGAAATAGCAGCAGTCAAAACCACCCAAGCAAATAAGGTCCAGCGTCTTACCGTCTTAAGCCAACCCTCAGTGATATCTCCATAGCACAAAGCCGCAATAGCATACCCAAAGGGGACTGCTAAACCTGTGTAGCCGAGAAAAAGTAAAGGAGGATGAATCGTCATATATGGATTCTGCAATAACTCATTCATGCCATTGCCGTTAGGAGGTGTAGGCAGCTGCCTAACAAAAGGGTCAGAATAAGAAGTCAGCAGATAAAACATCCAAGCCAAAACAATAGCTAAAGATGCTACTACATATGGCATTATATGTTCATTTTCTCGAGAATGAGTCCACATAACAATAACGGCTATAATACTGAGCGTCAAAGTCCATAGAAAGTGAGAGCCCTCCAAGGAACTCCAGAAAGCTGTAAAAGTATAGATAGAGGGCAAATCGTTGCTGGAGGTTTTAGCGATATATAGTATCGAGTAATCTCTCTGGTAATATGAATACCAAAGTATAATAGCGGCTACCAAACACATTACCGCAGACCAACTTAATGAAACTTTCGAAGATAGATACAAACGCCTATGGCGAAGTATAGCCGCTCCTGTGGCAGATAAAAAACTATAACTTGTGCAAACCAGACACAATAATAATAAACTGAATCCAAGATTCGCCAACATGCTCAACCCCTTTTCCTAATCGCACGCAGGTCACCGTGCTGCTGACCTTACATATAACTATTATGAATCGTAAAGAAAAGCTTCGCCACTATTGTTATCACTCTGTAATACGATACTTGGCTAAAATACCCCACAAACGACGCAGCCAATTTGGCGTCACACCCGATTCTTCTATATTTAATCGAACTCTTATTGCAAGTCAGCCAAACTTACAGTATTAGGGCTGTTGAATGAGAAAGAGGAGTCCGCTTAAACATGCCAAAGGTATATGTAAAAACACTAGGGTGCAAAGTAAATACCTATGATTCACATAGCCTTCAAGCTGATTTCAAAGAGCAAGGTTACGAGTTAACCAAGGAACCTAGTGATGCAGATATATCGATCCTAAATACCTGCAGTGTCACTGGAAATGCCGATCGAGAAGGCCGCTATCTCCTAAGAAAGTTTAAAAAGGCAAACCCCAAGGCCATGATTGTAGCAACAGGCTGCTACGCCCAAACTGACTCCGAAAAGCTTTCAAGCTTGGACGAAGTAGACCTTGTTATCCCCAATCAATTTAAGGACAAACTGGTCAAACTGACAGACTCTGGTTTTCAGCTCAAAAGATCAGGGCAACCATTTAATAATACAGACCAAGTTAAACATAAACTACCAATTGAAGCCAAAGTTGTTTCAAAAAATCGTCAAGGCCATTTTAAAACCGCATTGAAATTAGGGCCGGCGTCATCAGATCGGACAAGAGCTTTCTTAAAGATTCAAGATGGCTGTAATGGTTTTTGCACTTATTGCTTAATCCCTTATGCCAGAGGAGCTAGTCGCAGTGTTCACCCTTCGGAAGTAAAGAAAGAGGTTCGGCGACAAATAGAGCTGGGTATTGGTGAAATCGTATTCACGGGTATTCATATTGGTGACTACGGTGAAGACCTGTCACTGGGGACTGAGACCCCATTTGTAGAACTATTTCGAGAAATGCTCGACTGGGATGACATGGTCAGAATCCGGATCTCATCTTTAGAGCCAGGCGAAGTAAACGAAGAGATGCTTAAAATAGGTGCTCAAAGACCCGAATTATTTTGCGATCATTTTCACCTGCCACTGCAATCAGGCCATGACAGAATCCTAAAGGCAATGCGGCGAAGCTATGATACCCAACACTATAGCGATATTGTCGAAATGATCCTTGAATACTTTCCCAACGCAAATATCGGATCTGATGTCATTCCTGGCTTTCCGGGAGAAACGGAAGAAGAGTTTCAAGCTACCGTTGATTTTATCAAGAAGACAGGCATCAACTATATACATGTCTTCCCATACTCTAAACGCCCCAATACAGCCGCAGAAAGAATTCCAGGACATCTGCCTCAGCAAATTGTAAAAGAGCGAGCAGCATGTCTGAGAGAGCTTTCAGATGACTTAAAAAAGGATTACTACCGCCAATTCATTAACACTGAAGCAGAAGTTTTATGGGAAGACAAAACTGACCCATCAGGGCGCCAAGTTGGACACACCCGAAACTATCTAGAAGTAGCGGCTGCGGCTCGAGTAGGGGCTGAACGTGGATGTAAGAGCAAGGTGCTGTTGAAAGGTTTTGTCGAAAATAACCGCCTGCTGGGAATTTAACAAAGTTACCAATCAACTCCGATCGATACTGCATATTTGCGGATGGCCTGGGTCCCTCCACGAAAGCTGAATGCCTTGTAGCCAGCAGACTGCATGCGTTCAGCCAAAACTGCTGTCTGCAGCCCCCACGGGCAATAGAACACCCAAACATCTTGATCGTTCAAATCAGTATATTGATTGAGTAGATGGTCTAAATCCTTATGCTCGGCATTAGGATAATGCCAGTCCCGAAACATTTCTTTGGATCGACAATCAACTACTTTAGCATTTTCCGGTACTTGATCTGTAAAAACCTTGTCACCCATGAGAGAGGCCAGGTCCAATTGCTTGAGGTCCAAAATATGACGACCTTCAACCGCAGCTTCAAGTATCCCGGGAGTCAGTTTTTTCTCTTGTTCTTCAGCTATGGGCAACTTACCTTTAGTCACCGGTTTCTTTGAAGTTAAGGCACAGTATTCCTTAACTTTTTCACTCATATAGTAGGTGCCAATTTTTCTTGATCGCTCAATAATTTCCTCTTTTTCAAAACCGATAAGCGGCCTAAGCACGGGCATTTCGGTTGCAGCATTAATCACAGCCAGATTATCTAAAGTCTGTGAGGACACCTGTCCCATAGCTTCTCCAGTGACCAAAGCCATACAATGCTTCACATCCGAAGCGACCATAGCACTAGCTTTATACATGAGCCTCTTAAGTACGACTTGATTATACCTCGGTTCCGTATCATTCTTTATTTCATCAACTATTTTCCCAAAATCAAGACTATGAAACGTAGGCTCATAACCAAAACACCATTGATCAATCAAAGCTTTAGTCACACCTAAAGTATCCTTTTCATACGCATCACCCGCCAAATTACAAAAGACAAAGTCAAGGGCTAGCCCTCTCTTCATCAACATCCAGGCAGCAACCGCAGAATCAAATCCTCCTGAAATCATACACAATGCTTTACCCTGAACCCCCAGCGGAAAACCTCCAGGTCCAGGAATTTTTTCACTAAAAAAGTAAGCTCCGTCGAGACGAATATGGACATCAATCCGAATATCTGGGTTTTTTAAGTCTACTTTTAATGCATCATTCCAAAGAATACCTCCCAGGATCTTTTCTACATCTTTGGAGACAAAACCTTTAACTCCCGAACGGCGGGCTCGCACACAATATTTTTTACCTTTTACTGCAGGTTTATATTTTTCTATGGTCTTTCGCATGGAATCCATGTCCGATGGACAGATATGTTCCACTGGGGAAATAGACGCAACTCCAAACACGCGGGAAAGCTGATTGACAGCATTGAGATCATCAACTTCGACAAAAAGACGCGACCACTCGTTGCGTACCTTACATTTTGTACTTACAGCCTTCACAGCTTCTCTCAAGTTGCCAATAAGCCTGTCAACAAACCGTTTTTTTACAGCAACAGATTTTAAGCTCACCTCTGAAGCTATTCTGACTAAAACTATCATCTAAGATCTCTATCGTTCAATTAACCCATTGCCTGAGCGGCTCAATAGCAGGAAAATGTCAGAGTGCTGTTTAATTGAATCTATCCAAATAATAAAGATCAATTAGATAAGGCCCTGTAATGTATATGTCATTTTAACCACCCATAGGTGTTCTCATGGAACTTATACCATATCGAGGTCTACCTCACCCTAAAGTTACAATGCACATCGATTATAAAATCAGCGGGGAATCAATAAGATTTGAATGGTTCATTGATGGTGAAATCCAAGATATTAGCTGGGAGTCGGGAAATCATAAACAAGGCCGTTATGTTAACGGCTTATGGAACCATACTTGTATGGAATTGTTTCTAAGCCCTCATGCTTCATCTGAGGAGTACTTAGAATTCAATTTCAGCCCCTCTGGAAACTATGCTGTATTTGCATTTGAAAAATACCGCACACCCTCAGTTCAGACCGAAATCCGAAATTTCCCCAGTCCCAGAATCAACACAGCCGCAACAAACAAGCAATTAAATATGAAAGTCGAAATCAACAAGATGTCCGTACTTGATTTATATCCTTCAGCAGAAGAGGGTTGCAAATGGGGAGTTACTTCCATTCTAAATGATGTCAAAGAAATTAAATCATACTGGGCGCTCAGTCACCCCGGAAAAAAACCGGACTTTCATTTGAAGAAATCATTTAATCTCTGGACCCAATGGAAATAAAAATATTGGAATATAGCACTATCCACCTAAAACCATAGCACGAAAGCCTTTGGCTATCAGATGAGGCTCATATGATACCCCTGCCGCATCAGCAATATAGTTGCCATAGCCACCAGATATGCGCAAGGCAGGCTTATGTCCAAGCATCTGTTCAGCTGACGACTGCAACTCAATGATTCCACCCATAGTTTCTCCCAGGACACCATTAATCATTGCTTCCTGGGTGGAGTGCCCTAGCGGATCCTTACTAAACTTCTCGGCCACAATATCATGAATGTCGCATTGAGGTAATAGACCAGTATGCATGCCCAAAGCATTTAACTTAGTCTGAAGCCCCGGCAATATCCATCCTCCTAAATGTCTTCTATCTCCACTAATCAAATCTATAGTGGTAGCAGTGCCTGCAGATACAACCAGCTGAGGAGCCAATTGTTCGGACTCAAGCTCTTCGTCAGGCTTACATAAATCTGCAAGGCAACCTTCCATTAAAGCCAATCTATCAATACCAAGTTGCTTTGGCGAGTAACCCCCTTCCTTTAATCTTACCCGTCTAGAAGGGAGAATAATGGGAAAAAACGGTGTCTCTTTTAAAGCTGATGCTAACTTTTTAACACCTGCAGGATTGACACTTGCCACATGCAAAGGCCAAGATTTAGCTGGCAAATTGAGCTCTTTAAATTGCTCTAACGCAACAGGATCAGACCAGAGACCCGAAATAACCACATCAGCCTTCGGCATCATATGGCTGCCGTGTCCATAAATTTTATATGCAGAATTACCAATGTCAGCCAACCATAGAGGCTGAGGGTTATCACTTTGATAAACCCACTGATAGTCACTAGAAACACTCACTAAGCTTGATCGAACACCGGTCGTAAGATCAGCTAATTTCAGACTGCCATCTTCACCCAAACCGAGAAGTGAGTGAAAGCCATTATTTTTATCGACCCATAGCTGACCAGCTTCAATCCCCCAATTGGGCCAGTCCCTTGATATATCGACAAAACCCCAATTTTTATTAAAAGCCTCCGTTAAAGACTCTTGCAGCTTGGTTAAGTCATGCTCTGCCCTAGTAATAAGTTGAAGGGAAGTTGCTAATCGCCCCACTTCAGGGCAGTGGTTCACGTTCAATCCAATGCCGATGACCACTGAACCAGTCTGTCCGCCGGTACTGATGCCTTCACACAAAATACCAGCTAATTTAGCACCTCCAAACAATAAATCATTCGGCCACTTAAGAGTCACCCTAATACCTAGTTCGTCAGAAAGCCATTTAGCCATGATAACTGCTGCCTGTAAGGGAACTAGAGTCAAATCCGCTGTAGGAACCGATGAAAAAGCAAAAGAAATGTATAGATTACCTTCAGGAGAATCCCAATTCCGCCCTAAACGACCACGCCCAGTAATTTGTTTGCCAGCAGCAACAGCTACTGGGGGCGTCAAAGACCCTGATCGCAGACCTTCCATCAAATAAGTAGAGGTAGAATCAATCTCGGAGAAATAATGAACTTTCATATCGGTTAGACTTCAAAAAGTAAGCTGATATCGGCCCATTTAGAACTATGAATAGTAGATCCCGAAGAAATAAAATCGACCCCACATTCCGCCACAGACTTTATTGTATCAAGAGTTATATTTCCCGAGGCTTCAAGCAGAACGCGGCCGTTAACAAATTTAACTGCTTCCCGCATAAGTTCATGGCTCATATTATCCAACATGATAATGTCGGCACCTGCTTCAAGTGCTTCTTTCACTTCGCTAAGGTTAGTTGTTTCTACTTCCACTTTAATAGTTGGTGGCAGGCTGTCCAGCAACGATGATACAGCCTGCACTATGCCACCTGCAGCCCTTATATGGTTCTCTTTTAACATCACTCCATCACTTAAACCAAAGCGATGATTGCGCGCTCCTCCAACTGCTGTGGCAGTCTTCTCAAGCACACGATGCAATGGAGTCGTCTTTCTCGTGTCCAACAACTGAGTATTG
>MDTC01070073.1_pt1 | contig 12053 bp, 10 predicted proteins | sample 811181 | NCBI WGS metagenome assembly MDTC01 (sample SAMN05326644, study PRJNA326480) | marine metagenome | isolation source: seawater | place: Pacific Ocean: North | collected 2011
AATCGATATTATTTAATAATTAATTATTATCCATTAACCATGTCAAAGCATAGAGCAGGCGATAGGCGAATAATTAGTATCAGTATTCCAGAAGAGATTGCACTGAGATTAGACAAGAAAGTTGGCAAGGGTAAACAAGGGCGAAGTGCGACAATCAGTCGAATGATTGAGGAATCACTAAGCCCAACTATTCCGACCTCATCTAAGAAAGATTTACCCTCGAGCAATCTAGATTCATTGTCCGGCCAAATCCGTGTTGAGTCCGATACAATGGGTGAACTGGAAGTCCCAGCAGACCGATATTATGGTTGTCAAACCGCACGGTCTTTGATCAATTTCGATATCGGGGAGGATAGAATGCCTCGAGGAGTAATTCGGGCGTTTGGAGTTTTAAAACAGGCAGCAGCAAAGACAAACGTTGCACTAGAGCAATTAGATCCAGAAGTAGGCGACCTGATTATTGCAGCATCTCAAGAAGTAATCCGAGGAGACTTAGATGACCATTTCCCACTTAGAATATGGCAGACTGGCAGCGGTACGCAATCTAATATGAATACCAATGAAGTAATCGCTAATCGTGGTATTGAGATAGCAGGAGGAGTTCTTGGCTCCAAGTCTCCAGTACACCCTAATGACCATGTAAATAGAGCTCAATCCTCCAACGATACATTCCCTACGGCCATGCATATCGCTGGTGCTGAAGCATTAACTCATGAACTTCTACCAAGTCTACGTGAGTTGCGTAATGCATTATCTGCTAAGTCTAACGAGTGGTCTGATATTGTTAAAATTGGCAGAACCCATCTTATGGACGCAGTACCACTAACTCTTGGTCAAGAAGCGTCGGGCTGGGTCTCTCAATTAGACGCCGACCTAAGAAGAATTGATTTTTCCCTCGATGATTTATTTGAACTCGCATTGGGCGGAACAGCAGTAGGAACTGGCCTTAACACACACCCTTTGTTTGCTCAAATGGTTGCAGATGAAATAGCAAATATAACCGGATTAACATTTATCAGTGCAGAGAATAAATTCGCCCAATTAGCGGCGCATGATGCTGTAGTAGCCGTAAGTGGCGCTCTAAACACACTAGCAGTTAGTTTAATGAAAATCGCCAATGATATCAGATGGTTAGGCTCAGGTCCTCGTTGTGGATTAGGAGAATTAGCACTACCAGCAAATGAACCAGGCTCCTCTATAATGCCAGGAAAAGTCAACCCAACACAAGCAGAAGCAATGACAATGGTTTGTTGTCAAGTCATGGGCAATCATACTGCTATTACAGTAGGTGGCTCACAAGGGAACTTTGAATTAAATGTCTACAAACCAATGATGATTCATAATCTACTTCACTCGATCCGTTTACTAACCGATGCATGCCGTTCAATGCGAGAGAATTGCGTTGAAGGACTTGAGCCGGTAAAGGAAAATATCGCTTCTCATCTGGAGAATTCACTGATGTTAGTAACCGCATTAAACAACCATATTGGTTATGATAAGGCGGCAAAGATAGCAAAGAACGCTCATGAAAAAGGACTGACTCTAAGGGAGTCCGCCCTTGAATTGAAGTATTTGACCAATGAAGAATTTGACGAGTGGGTAAGGCCAGAACAAATGATTGGGCCTTCAAAATAATCAAAGGAAGTCCGAAAGAGACATCTGTTTAGCACGGTCATTCATGAATAAAGAATCTGTGCTGTTGGACAACCATTCGACATTCTGTCTTGTGTATACGTCCACTCCATATTTTTCCATTACGTGTTGAGTCACCTTGATGTACTTTCTAACCGCACCTTCTGAAACAGTCAATGCTAAATTACCCGAGCATAAATCACCTTCAGACTTTGATACGCCAACCGAACTGAGTCCTTTGCCAGATGCCTTCTTTGGTTGAATACACTTACCGGATAGCGGCATTCTTCGATATGAATGGCCACATTTTAGACATCTGACCTTTTGCCTTGCGAAAGCATTCAGATTCCCTCGTAAGTCGGGTAAGAAGTGAGACCTAATTACACTTGAAGCGACTCTTCTAACATCAACACCTCTAAGCCGCAGACCCAATTCTAACTGTCCCTCCATCTTATCGACCATCGTGTCTAATGTTTTGTAAGCAGATAGTGCAGGGCCGGTTGAAATTGAATGGCAATCATGAGTAAATCCATAACCTCTCACCGCTGCTACACTACCTAATCTTCTCTCGACAAAGTCCATTCTATCTGAACAGGTTTTAGGATGAGGTTGATTCAATGTCATTTCATAGAAGTCTCTTTCATAGAACCATCCTGAGTCAACATTCAGTGCCTCTTTATCGACTTCTGTGGGGTTTAATCTGGTTGTTAAAACAAGAGGAGCATCCATCTGACCACCACGATTAGCAGGCAAAATGTTTCTACTAAAATTCAACAAACCATCCATTAACATCATGATGGCATCTTCATCACCATCACAATTTCTTCTCTTTGATGCATGGAAGAGTGGGTGAGCATATCCTCCAGAGCAATCGGTCCAGCCGATGATTCTCGATAAAACTCCACCTGATGTGTGAGGCGCTAATGCGCATATTAGGTGGCCGATTAAGTCATTTGATGATGCAACATTATAGTAAGGCTCCATTCCATAAAACCTGACCAGTAATTCATCTATGAACTGGGCAGTCCTAACAAAATAATCAGCAGCATTTTTGGCAACGATAAAATCTTGAGGGAATAATTCAAGCATTTGTTCATCACTTGTCAATTCATTTCCTTCAAAGTCATGAGTATATCCTAGATTGACTAATGTTTTCCAAGATACCTCTACTTCTTTTGGTGTAAAATGAGTAACAGGTACGTCACTCATATCAAATCTAATCGTCCCATCTCTAAACACCGGTAAGTCGTACTTAGCACGCAAAATTCCCTTTTCCAGTGGCTCAGGAGTTTGGTCTTTACTGGCGATTTTCTTCATGCATTTTATCGTCTTTGGAAGACGATCAATTCCTAGTCTAATTCTAGCATCTTCAAGAGCAGCCTCTATTGGAACAGTCATCAATTCGCCCCTTCTTCTTCGATTTTGAGCTAGTTCTGTGTTAAACTCAGTTCTACCTCCGCATACTTCTCCGGCAAGACCTTCTCCATACTTGTCCAATTTACGATGATGACAGGTGATAAATGGGGACTTTTTCTGACACTTTGTACAAGTTCTAGGGCCTAGTTGAGTACGAATATCTTTCTTTTGAGCCGCTACACTCATCAATCTTTGATTTCCTCCATTCAATTCGATTGGGAAAAGAATGTGAGCCATTGGATTCATAATTCTTGGAGCAGACTTTTCAGGTCGCCCCATTCTACTACCGACTCTTATCGGTGCAGAATGCTCCCATCTTAGAGGCGAAATTTTTCTAATCTGAGCAATAATTCCGTCAACGGAATAATCATCTTCATGAATTTGTGCTGCAAGATACTTTTCCTTATCCCTAGGTCCTTGGTCAGGGATGCTCTCAGCAGCCTCTTTACCTATTTTATCAGTTTCAGCAATATTCAACCCCTTTTGCCTAGCATCGGTTTCAGCAGCGATTCTATTCGTGGCCCGAACCTTTTCTAACTCTCCTTTACGGTGATTTTCTTCATCAAGAACCAACTTTGCCTCGCGAAGTTGATTTATTTTGACATCGAACATCTCGTCAGCATTCGCTATTTTTATTATTTTATTACCATCTAAAGAGAATCCGAATGCTTCCAATACAGCGGGCCAGCCAGAAGTTATGACTAGATCATCACCATCATGATGGTGGGCTAGGCCTAGAATTAATGCTGAGCCCTTGGCGAGGCCATGTTGTAGTAAAGTCCACGCCTCATCAACAACTTCGGAAAATATTGGTGCTACTAATTCATTACCAATGCCGGGGCAATTTTCTAACATTTCTTTGGTAATATTTTCCGATGGAATTTCATCCATCACTTTACTTGACCAATTTTTGGCACCATCGACAATCCGCAATTGTTTTGCTTCAGGAAGCGGTAATGCCTGTAACGCACCATCGTATTTTTTAATGGACTGATTATTAGTGCCAAAATCTTCAATTTTAGAATTCTCGATAATTTTCAACAGCGAGGGAACCCATTCTATTGGGAGGTCTAAAAACCAAGGATTATGAGGTGGCGGAAGAGAGGTATTGAAGCGTTGAGATACCTGTTTTGCTTGAGACCAATCAGGAGTTAACTTAGTCAAGAATCTATGCCATTTACGCCTACTTTGGAATTGGTCCTCGTTATTTTCGATATTTGTTTTATCCATTCCAGGTATTCCAGCGGGACAATCTGTTTTTTCAATATTCATAATGTCGCAGAACTCTATAACCGCATCCTTCGAGTTTATTTCTTCAATTAAGTCACTAGCCCACCAATCAAAGCCATAACCAGCAGGCACCAATGTTTTGTTATTTTCCATGAACTCTCCATAACCAATAACCAATTCTCCATTATCCCATACACACCTAACATCTGAAGAGATAGTAGAGAAACTTTTGATGTCATCAAGTCTTAGAAAACGCCCATCTTCTAGAATTACCCATGGCCCTTCAGAATCATCACACGGAGTAATAGCACAAGCCTTTCCAGGGCGTTCGATTTTCATCTGGGTGCCAATTGTAATGAAATCGTCCATCGCCGACATACAGGCTGGATTTACAGAAGCAGCAGCAAGTCCTGAAGGGCGGCTCCGTCCATATCTTAGCCGAAAACCTCCTGCTGCTTGGGGGCTCCCAAATACTGGCCTTCCAGCAATAATATCGTTCATAAATTTTGTAATGGGCTTAACTTTTCTAGATTTGAATGGATTCTTTTCCGATTCGGTTTCCTTTTCTTTGCCTTTATTGGCGAACTTTGAGATGAAATCCCAACCGGCAACATTTAGCCGCTCAGTATGTTTCTGGATTTTTGGTGCTTTTAGACACAAACCTTCACCGATGACAAGTAATACTCCTCCTCTAATTCTTGCTTCGTCAATATTTCTAACGCGACCATATCCTGCACATTCGATCCTTTCAGTCGACTCACCGTTAACCATAACAGGGCAAGCACGAACAATCTCTTCTATTTCAGTTGGAGATGGTCTGTATTGGAGGTTTCCTCGATAAAGTCCAAACTCTTCTTTCACACGCTCAACTTCAGGGTCTGTAGGCTGATACCTTCCAACATTTAACTCGCGTCTTATCATATCAGCGATCAGCACTGCTAATGCTTGAGCAGTACCACCGGCAGCACGAATAGGTCCGGCGAAATGTACGGATACGAATTGTGAACCATCAATATTATTCAACAGTCTTACTTCACTGATTCCTTCCAAGGGCGCAACAAGTACAGCTTCGGTAAGTATCGCTAACCCTACGCGAAGGCCAGCATCAATTGCAGTAACCAAATCAAATCCTTGCTCTCTAAATCCTTTTGCCACCGATTGCCCCATCATGATCGATGTGGTTTCTCGGTCATGGATTTCTAACATTTCTCGAATATCATCTGCTACTTTGTAGTCTCCAAGATACTCAACAAGTAGTTTTTCAGTCCTACTTGCTAAATCAGAGGCCCTAGGAATTTCAACAAATGGTTGGTGGTCGAGATTTAAGGAACGAGCCTTTTCAGCAATTCTATACGCGTCATCAGCCCTCTCATCCATCCAATTTTGATAATTTTCCATTTCACGCTCTAACCGAGGAATATCCAGTCCAATGAGCGGATTGTGAGCGCTCAAACCAGGTGAACCATTATCAGATGACATACCAATAAAACCCCTGTTCATCACTCGTTTATCAAGAGTGCCCTATCATATCGCTCGGTCTACACAACAAAGAGTTATTGTTCAATAAATTTACAATAATTAAGGAAAGTTCATTTCATTAGAGCCTAACCATCAGACAATGAGCGTACATTCTTCTATGCGTGAGCACCCTAATTGGCCACGTCTTGTATCCTTTGTAAGGGATTTAGCATTTATTGACGGAGGCAGTGACGATGCTTTCACATTAGCCAGCGGCCGCAATTCACGTTGGTTCTTTGATACTAAGCCAGTAATGATGCATCCCGAGGCCAGCCATCTATTGGGAGAATTATTCAATCTACGTATGGATGATATGGGGGCAGATTATGTGGGTGGTTTAGAATTGGGAGCAGTTCCACTTACAGCTATCGCAATTGCGACTTCAGACAAGAACTCACCCCGTCGCGGATTTATGGTGCGTAAAGAACCGAAAGGGCGTGGAGGAAGAAAGACAAAAAACCCTCCAGGGATAGAAGGAACCGCTCTTAGTAGCAGTGGTTCAATAGTTATTGTTGAGGACGTTACAACTACAGGAGGCTCAGCGATTAAGGCAGTAGAAAGAATCCATAACGATACATCTTGTAAAGTGATAGCAGTAATCAGTATAGTTGACAGAGAAGAGGGGGCGGCCGAAGCATTTGAAAATGCTGGGATTCACTTCGAAAGCATCATGACACGCAGCGATGTTGCTAATTGATGAGGACTAAAAATGGAAGATATAATGCGCCCATTAGATGTAAAATCGGATGGTTTAGTCGAATCGATGAAAGACCCTACTTCTGCTGAAGGAATGATATTTTTCCATGCCGATGAAGGTAAGCCGCTTGCAACACCTTGGCAAGTAGCGATATCTAGGGCGATTCTACTCAATCAAAAATCACTTCCAGAAGGCCACATTTTGGATTGCGCGTGTGGTAGCGGAATTCAAATCGCGGCATATTCTGCAATTTTCAAAAGGCCAGCTTTAGGAATTGAACTCAATCCGCAGAGAGCCAGAGCCAGCGCCGTTAATTTTAGGAACATTTTCAAATTGAGGGGCGGAGATACAGATAATATCCTCAAAAAGAGTCTATTTTTGGCAGCAGATGGGAGAGACGGTTCTAGCGCTATTGAGAAACTGGTAACTGCAAATAATGAACAAGCAAAAATCGCTCTTCTTCATCTCGACCCTGCAAGGCCCAGAAATAGCCGTTCACATTCTCTCGATGAAATGAAACCCCGATTAGATGAGATATTCGATGGTTGGAAAGACCACCTTGTACAAACAAAATCAGGCCCGTGTATTTTGCTTGACCTTTCACCAAGACTTTCACATGACCAGCGACTAGAGGTCGAGAAAATAGTAGATAATTATTGGCCGGAAATTGTCAAAACTTGGACTTGGACATCGCGTGGAAAAGGACGCGTCGATAGGCTTGCGTTGTGGATCGGAGGCATTGCCAATAAACACATAGCTCGTCGCTTCGTTCGTATTTCTCCTGATTTGAAACAGGAACCTTTCATTATAGAAGGAGGGCTAAATCTAGATTTAGGAGAAGATATTCCCGAATCTAGTCATAGAATGCCTAAGAGAGGAGAATATGTTACCATTTTAGATTCCGCTTTAGTCGAATGTGGTTTAGCAAAATATTGGCTTGCAGAGCAAATCGATAGTGAAAAAACCTACTGGGTAGAGTCCACTGGCAGAAGGCCACAAATACACCATGAACAGAAATTAAATTTGGCAGATGACTCAGAAAAAACATTGGTACAAGCCTCGGGACGAATTGTGGAAATTTTCCATCAGCAATTGACTTCGGAAACCGTTGATGGCTTTGTGGAACAAGCCATCGCCAACGACATCAGAAAAATCACAATTAGAACTCCCCTTGAACCATCTTTACACCCTAAAATCCAAGGCTCTTTTGACCGCCAATTGGCCCGACGTAGCGGTAAAAGGGATGGATTTATTATTCAACATCCCAATTCAGAAATGAGTATGCTTTGTGTTTTTGAACAGTAAAAAGCAAGTAAAATTAACCCATTTTTATCATTATTTGAACCATTCATTATTGTTTGCAGCATCGCGGTATTGATATATGGGAGGTTGGTCGGAAACCTGCTCCACACTCTGTGTAAGCAAGATGGTGAAACAATATGGCACAACCTAAAGACCAAGAACTTGGCGAAGATTTCTCATATATTCTGCGTATGGCAGATACCGATATGGACGGGCTAAAAACGCTAGCTACCGCCCTTACAGCAGTAAAAGGAATCGGCGCAAGAACCGCAGTTCAAATTTGTAAGAACACAGGATTTGATGCTTTTTCCCTTGCCGGACACTTGTCTGTTGAAGACCAAGAAACACTCCGCCAAGCAATCGAAGGCTACAATGAGACGGTCCCTCTGTGGATGTTGAACCGTCAAAGAGACCTAGAGACCGGCGAAGAGATTCATTTGACTGGTCAACAAGTCACTCTAACTCTCAAAGACGACATCGATCGTCTTCGTACAATGAAATGTTACCGTGGCGTTAGACACGCAACTGGTAACAAAGTCCGTGGACAACGTGGACGTTCAAATGGCCGTGGCGGTCTAACACTTGGTGTAAAAAGAAGTAAGTGAGGGATTATAGATGGGAGAGCCAAAGTTTTCAAGACCAAAATTCGACACACCTTCTCACCCGTGGAAGGCATCCAGAATAGAAGAAGAGCATGGTATACAAGCTCAGCATGGACTAAAGAACATGCGTGAGATTTGGAAGGCTAAGTCCCAACTACGTAGATACCGCCGTCAAGCAATGCGTTTGATTGGTGCTGCTGACACAGACCAAGGTCACGGAAAGAGAGAGATGGAAGGACTACTTGCTTCTCTAAACAACAAAGGACTAATCGCATCCGATGCTATTCTTGACGATATTCTTTCTCTTGGAACAGAAGACATTCTAAACAGAAGGCTTCAAGCCCAAGTTTACTACAAAGGACTTGCCACAACAATGAAGCAAGCAAGACAACTTGTTAATCACGGATTAATTTGTGTCGGTGAACAAAAAGTCACTATTCCTTCTTATCCAGTATCACGTGATGAAGAAGAGATGATCAAGTATCACCCAAGCAGCGATTTAAACAATCCAGAACATCCAATTCGTAAAGCAATCGAAGGCCGAAGAGAAATGGCTGAATACGCTTCTGAAGAAGTAGACCCTGAGGCAACTCCTGAGTTTGCTGAAGAAGTCAAGAACGCTGCCGAAGAAGCACCATCGGTTGAAACAGACGGAGGCGACCAATGATGTCACGACGTGCAATTGTAAACATCTTTAGTTCATACAACAACATTTTGATGACAGCAACTGATTTGACAGGTGCTGAAACCATTACTACATGCTCGGGAGGGCAAGTAGTCAAATCTTCAAAAGATAGTGGAGGCCAATTCGCCGCTACTAGAGCAGCAGAAAAGATGGCTGACTCACTAAAGGACAAGGAATTCACTCAACTAATTATCAAGTATCGTGCACCAGGAGGCAATTTGTCTAACAACACTGGCCCAGGTGCTCAAGCAGCAATTCGTGCTCTAACACGTGCTGGTATGACAATTACTAGAATTGAAGATGTAACTCCTATAGCACACGATGGAACCAAGAAGAAAGGCGGCCGTCGTGGACGTAGAGTTTGATTAGGAGGAGATATAATGAAAGCAGAAGTAGTAGATGGCTGGCCTCGTGGAAATGCAATAAGAATTTTATTGACAGATACCGATGCTTCACAAGTAAATGCAATTAGAAGAGCTTTAATTTCAGACGTCCCTAAGTTGGCAATCTCAAGAGTAAATTTCACTCAAGGAATTGTAGAACAAGACGGTCAAATTATCGAATCGGTTAACGTTTTACCCGATGAAGTACTTGCTCATAGATTGGCAATGATTCCTATTCCTACATTCACGGATGACAACATTTCCTTTGTTGAAGACTGTGAAGAATGTATGTATAAGCCGGAATCGGAGAAGGGTTGCCAACAATGTCAAATAATTTACAGTTTGAATGTCCAAGGTCCTGCTAAAGATTCCGAAGAAGAATTTGTAACTGTTTATGCAAGTGACCTAACAACAGTTTCTGACCAAAAGTACGATATTCTGGAAGAGCACAAGAGAATACCATTGACCATCCTTTCAAAGGGACAGTACTTGGAACTATACGCCCTTGCTCGCTTAGGAAGAGGAACTTCACACCAAAAGTGGTCACCAGCGTCAGGTGTAGGATTTAGACCTCTTCAAAAAGCGATTCTTAACAAGCCAAAGAAAGCTGACGTTTTCTTTAAACTTGGGCTAAAGACATCAAGTGGTAAAGATATGAATGCAAAACTATTCGGCTCCAACAAGACAGTTGACGATATCAATGATGCTATGGATCTTGAGAAGGCATTACATCAAGTTGGCCCTGGTACAGGCAGAGATGCGGATTTTGATGATGCGATTACCATGGAATCTGTAGAAGGTTCCTATGTATTTTCTTTCGAAACCGATGGAAGTCATGACCCTAAAACCGCTTTCAACTTAGCAATGAAGGAATTATCCGCTCGTTTCGATAATATAACTGCAGATATCGAAAAAGCATTTGCTTGATTCAAGAATTACTAACTCAACCTTTTGGTTGAAATTCAGCAATGTATTGCTTTAAGTGAGCATACGGGCGTCGAATGACAACTACTTGAAAGTAAATTAAACCGCCTACTTCATGGCCATTACATGAAAGGGCCATCAGTTATTCGGATATGGATTACCAACAAAAATAACAGGGAAATTACGGCCGCTATGAGTGAATCCATGGTGACCTTCCTTTCAATTGCAATTGAAAACGGTTGCATCGGTTCAACATTTGCCGAAGATGACGAACGCATCATCGTTTACACCAGATGGTCCGACGAGGTGAAATTGGAGCAGTTTCGTTCGTCAAAGGAATATCGCACTCAAGAAGGAAATATCATTCAATCATTTGTTGCCGCAGGTTTCGAAATCCCTGACGATATATTGTTTAATTCAACTGCAAAAATTTTGTTCAGTAACAGATCGGAATCAGCCCAATGAATGGGTAGGGTCGTGAATGACCCATAGCAAACCCTTAGTATCAATTAATTTGCACTAATGGGGTTTTTTGGTAATCCCTTGTATAAGTCAATAAGAGTATTATCCATTATTAGGCCTCATGCGAGACACCCTAAGTTTGTTATAATCCCAATTCGGCACATGTTGAGGTTTCGACGATTAAATCAGTTAGCCATTGGAACATCATCACACAATGAGGGCGGAGTAATTGACTCCATTTGGACATCCCACTGCTCTTGAGTCATAGAATCGGGAGAATACACAACACACATATCCCCGTCCTCAGTTGAGATTTTCATCCAAAACCAACCATCATCAATGATAAATTGAACGGTCTGGTTTTCCTCCACATCTGAAGTTATGGAAAGCATATCACCACTTACGCTCCATGTTCCAGAACCACCTTCCCCTTGCGGCGAAGTCCAGTATCCATCTGCTCTCATTTCTACTGTTAGTTCACTAACAACAAACCAATCGCCCACTAGCGGCGATTCATCATCCTCGCTTCCTAAACATCCAGTTAAAGATCCAAAAACCATGGTTAAAATAAGCAAAATAGCAATTTTTCTCATAACCTGTCTAATTTAAGACAGTGTATAAACCTATTATTACGACAAAACACATCAATGGTTTCTCAAGGGGTTCCGTTGTATTCGTATAGGTACACAACGGGAGCCCTTGTATATACTCGAACTACTATTCTTTTTCGTAAGAAGATATGTTGCGTGAAATGAGAACGAAGGAAAGGAGTAGAGGAATTATCCCACAGCAGATTTGAAGGCCACTGGCTGCATCACATCCAAAACCCTCATACGCAACAAAAGTTTCTGGATTATCACAATCAACTCCAAGGTCATCGTTCCTAGATTCAAGTTCTAAACCCCAAAAGATACCGCAGATTCCCACAAATAAAAAGATCAAAGCCAATTTTGGAGGTCGATATGACGAACCTTTTGATGAAATTGTAATTTCACCCTCGTGTTCGCCCATGTGTAACTTTACATTCACGTTGGTATCAAGGTTCCACCGACGCCAACCTCAATTTAGATCAATTTGGGTGAAAGAAAAGGGTTCATGTAAAATGGATTATCGATTGAATCAGCCATCTTGCACAGTGATTATTACCGTGATTTAGCATCAAGCCTGCCACAAAGCTAACTGTATCTGCATTGCAATTAAGT
>MDTC01208517.1_pt1 | contig 12052 bp, 9 predicted proteins | sample 811181 | NCBI WGS metagenome assembly MDTC01 (sample SAMN05326644, study PRJNA326480) | marine metagenome | isolation source: seawater | place: Pacific Ocean: North | collected 2011
AACCACACCAGTAGCTCTCTTTACACTTAAATCCCAATTATCTTTAATTATTCCTTGTCCTTTTAAAGGGATATTATCTGTATGCCCCTCAACTAAAATCTCTAAATCTTTTTGATCAGATAATGCAGAAGATAATTTATTAAGCGCATTAACGCCTTTTTGATTGATTTCATATCTTCCAGATGCAAATAAAAGATCTTCTTCTAAAGAAATATAAACTTTCCCATTCCGTTTTTCAACAGTTAGTCCATCTCCCTCTAGTCCAATTAAGGCTTTTGATATTGAGTTTTTGAGATTTGATAAAATACTGTCTTTTTTATTAATTGTAGCTTCTAACTCATTAACTCTATTTGATCTGTCTTCTAAATCAGTTTGTAAAGACTTAAGCTCTATTTCTTTTTCTGTTATTTTTTGTGCTAATTTTTCTAATTCAATTTTATTAGAAAAAAGTTCTTTTTGTGACATCTCAAGTTCATCTAATAGATCTTTTATCTCATTGGCTTTAGCTGCCATAAACCTAGAGTTTTTTGAAGAAAGAAGTTCATAAGAATCTGCAAGAGCGTTGTATTTTTCTTGTAAAACTTGTAATGCTTGTCCGTTCTGAACAGAATCAGATTTTAATGAATTGATTGCTGATTTTAAATTCAATAATCTGTTTTCTAATGATTGGGTTTCAATCTTTAGCTGTAGATTATATCTTTCGCTATTTTCTAATAATTCTTTTAACTCTTCATTCTTATTAACAACTGAATTATGAATTTTAGGAGTAACACATGAAATTAAAAAAAATAAAAATAAAGAAAATAAAGGTATTTGAAGTTTCATAATTCTAGAATGATCATGGTCTCAAAAATACAAAAAAGATTGTGCTATATTAAGAGCATTCAAATACTTTTCAACATAAATGAATTAATGTTTTTCTAACGTAATTGCCAATAGCCTTCAACCCAATAAAAACCATTTGGTGTTTCTTGCCAATATCCAGGAACCCACAAATGATTTTTCTTTACTCTTTTCCATTTTCCTTTCTTCCAAACATATCTTTTTTTCCACCAATTCCATTTCCAGTGACCCGCGATCCATATATAGCCTGATCTGCTATAGCTAGGTCGTTTGTTTATTATTCGAGGTCTGTTTGGTTTACTTATTACAACTCTTTTTCTATTGTTTTTTATCCTTACATTATTTTTCTTGTTATTTGTAACAACTATCTTCTTATTATTTTGCTTATTGTTATTTTTAACTCTAACCTGAGCATTTGAAAAACTAAAACAAAAGAAAAGTAAAGCAAAAAGGAGTTTTGAAAAAATTATATGATTCATATGTATTTTTTTATTAATTAGAATTATTATTTTTACAGCTAACGTAAAGTTATGAAAAAAATTGTAAAATATTTCTTAAGAGGCTTATTGTATACTGTTCCATTAGCAGTAACTGGTGCATTTGCAATCTGGGCATTTAATAAAATTGAAGCAATAATCCCTACTTTAATGCCAAGAATTATGAATGAAATGCCTGTTGTTTTTCCAGGAATTGGCATAGTCTTAATTTTTTTAATTATTGTATGTATTGGATTTATTGGCTCATTGATTATTAAAACTCCTATCAATTCGTTTTTCAGAAAACTTCTCAAAAAAGCTCCAATTCTTGAAACAATATACTCATCAGTAAAAGACATCATGAATACTTTTGTTGGAAAGAAAAAAGGATTTGACCATCCTGTTCTAATCAAAATATATGAAAACTCAACAATTGAGCGCATTGGATTTATTACACAAGATGATCTAAGTTCTCTAAATATTAAAAAAGGAAAAGTTTTAGTGTATTTACCGCATTCGTATGCTTTCTCCGGACAGCTTTTTGTAGTTGACAAAAAATACATTACACAAATAGATTCATCTTCAGCTGAAATAATGAAATTAATTGTTTCAGGAGGAATTACTCAAGTTAACAAATAACAAACTATGAAAAAATATTATCTAACACTACTATCAATCTCACTAACATTTATCGCTTTTTCACAGGACACAACAATTGTAAGGATTCATGATAATACGGACATGACATGGTATGGGAATTACGATGAATGGGGTGTGCTTCCTGATGGATCATCAGAATACAGAAAAATAAATCTTCATTACACAATGGGTTGTGCAACAAATGGATGCTCTGATTGGGACTATACTACTCAAATTTTTATCAGACACAGAACAGGTGAAATTGATTCTTCAATGCAAACATCTCCTCTATTTACTTCTAATGGCAACATAGTTGATACGTTGTTTTATTCAGATACAGCTTCATACGTTAGCAGTTGGAACACAACTACAAACTCTGTAGACTCTATTTTAACAACTCCAATTGAAATTATTCTTTTTAATGATCCTCAAAATCCAACAATGTCAACCGACACAATGTTAGTCTATGAAGCTGGCTTCTACAATATGATTTATGACTCGTTAGGAAATGTAATCGACTCTGTCTATAGTACAGAAGATTCTATTTTAATTAACAGTGATTATAATTGGTATCAAATATTTGATGTAATAGAAAATTATGAACTTGCAAGGGTTATAACTCCTTATGGAAATAGCTTATCAAATAATTGGAAATTTACATCGGTATTTGACATAACAGACTTCGCTCATTTTCTCCAAGATTCGGTTGAGATTAGATGTCATTATAGTGGGTGGTCTTCTGGTTTTAGTGCTACTCTAGATTTTGAATTTATTGAGGGGGTTCCCCCTAGAAAAGTAACCGCTTTAGAAAATATCTACAAAGGTAGTTCTGGATATCAAAATTCAGCTGCTTTTGAAAACAATTACTTAACTTCAAAAAAAGTTCTAATTAATCAGAATAGTGTTGGAGCAATGATAAAAATGACAACAACTGGCCATGGATTTGACAACAACCAATCTGCTGCTGAATTCAAACCAATTAATTATTATGTGAATATTGATGGAGTGCAAACTCACACACAATACAATTGGGATGATAAATGTGGAGAAAATCCTATTTATCCTCAAGGGGGGACATGGATTTATGATAGAGCTAATTGGTGCCCTGGAACAAGAGCTGAATCTTATGATCATGAAATAACAAATTATGTTACATCAGGAGACTCAACCGAAATTGATATAGATTTTCAAGCATATAACTGGAGTGGAACACAAACTCCATCATACATTGTAGAGTGTCAACTTTTTCAATATGAAGATGCTAACTTTGTTAACTCAGCTGAAGTAATAGATATTATTAAACCTTCAATTAAAGATGAACATAGCAGAAAAAACCCAATATGTGGAAAGCCTCTAATTAAAATTAGAAACTATGGTAAATCTCAACTAACAACATTAGATATTGAATATGGAGTCATTGGTGGCACAACTAATACATTTAGTTGGTCCGGAAGCCTAGATTTTTTAGAAACAGCTGAGGTTGAATTACCAAACTTAAGTAGCTGGGATGGCTCAGCTAGTGTTTTCTTTGTTGAATTAAAAAATCCGAATGGTCAACCAGATGATTATATTGAAAATAATTATATGCAATCCGAATTTGAAAATGTACCAATTTATCCAGAAACTTTCGCTTTATGGGTCGGAACAAATGGAGGTGTAATTAATAACTTGTCACAAGAGTCTGAAACTAGCTGGGATTTTTACGATAACAATGGAAATACGGTATACTCAAGCGGCAGTCTATATTCAAATACACAGTATCGAGATACATTAACTTTTTTAAAAGGGTGTTATACATTTGTGATGGAAGATTCAGATGAAGATGGATTAGATTTTTGGGCCAATAATGACGGGGGTGGAATGGTAAGGTTTAGAGAAATAGGAGCGTCTTGGCTTAAAGCATTTAATGCAGACTTTGGTTCAAATATTATACATCAATTTTTTATTGAAAATAGTCAAGAAATTACGAATGAAAATTTATTTAATTGGGACGTTTTTCCAAATCCAACCAACAATCAATTAAAAATACATGGACATAGTGAAGGAAATACACAAGTTAAATTATCTGACAACCTAGGAAGAATAATTATAGATTTTAATATTAGTGAGACAAAAGTCTTGGAAACATTAGACCTGAAGAATCTAAAAAATGGAATATATTTTATTGAAATTTCAAATGATAAATCATATATATCTAAAAAGATCATTAAATATTAAATGAAATACTGTAATTCTTTATCAAATTATTCTCGATTTAAAACAAGAGAAGTAAAAATCGGTAATGTGAAAATTGGTGGAAATAATCCAATTCGAATTCAATCGATGACAACAGTGGATACAATGGATACTATTGCCACTGTTGAAGAATCTATAAGAATGATAAAAGCAGGCTGTGAGCTTGTAAGGATAACTGCCCCTAGTAAAAGAGATGCAGAAAACTTGAAAAATATTAAAAATGAATTAGTCAAAAGAGGCTACAATACTCCAATTATTGCGGACATTCACTATACTCCAAATGCCGCAGAAATTGCTGCAAAAATTGTTGAAAAAGTTAGAATAAATCCTGGCAACTATGCAGATAAAAAGAAATTTGAAAATATTGAATATACTGACGAGTCATATAAAAAAGAGTTAACAAGAATTAAAGATAAATTCACTCCTTTAGTAAGAATTTGTAAGCAGCATAATACTGCTATGAGGATTGGAACAAATCATGGATCACTTTCTGATCGTATTCTAAGTAGATTTGGGGATACTGCCAGAGGAATGGTTGAATCTGCATTAGAATTTATTCGAATCTGCCAAAATGAAAATTATCATAATTTAGTAATTTCTATGAAAGCTTCTAACACTCGAGTTATGGTACAAGCTTACAGACTATTAGTTGCGGAGATGATAAAAGAAGATATGAATTATCCTCTACACTTAGGGGTTACTGAAGCTGGAGAAGGCGAAGATGGAAGAATTAAATCAGCAGTTGGGATTGGTTCTCTTTTAGCTGACGGCTTAGGTGATACAATTCGAGTATCATTAACTGAACCTCCAGAATTTGAAATTCCAGTTGCGAGACAACTAATTTCTCATTTTAAAGATATAAAAAAACACGAGGTAATTGAAGAAATTAAAGAGAACCCATTAAATCCTTTTGAGTATAAAAAAAGAGAAACAAATACTGTTTTAAATATCGGAGGAAAAAATGTCCCAATTGTAAAAGCAGACTTATCATATAAAAAAAAGATAACACCTGCATCCCTATTTGCATTAGGATATAGATATTCTGTTCCATTAGACAAATGGCATATATCAGACATGGCAGCTGATTATGTTTTTGTAGGTGATCAAGAGATTAACTTCGAAATTCCGGGAACATTAAGATTAATTTACAACTACAAAAGCTGGAAAGATCATAAAAAAGGCTACCCTTATCTTACAGTTTCTGAATATTTAAATGAAAAACAAATTTCGAATAAAATGAATTTAGTTTATGCTTGCTATTCAGATTTAAATAAGAAACTAATTAATAAAATACAAAAAGATAAAACTGTTGTTCTTTTAACAGATACAACTAACAAAAATGGAATTGCAGAACAAAGGAGATTGTTTATAAAGCTTATAAATAATAAGGTAACTGTTCCTGTTATTGTTAAAAGAACCTATGAAAATTTATCTAATGAAAAACATCTCCAACTTGCTGCTTCTACAGACAATGGGGCATTACTTTTGGATGGATTAGGAGATGGTATCTTTATTTGTTCAAAAAAATTCAGTTCAGATAAAATGATTAATAGTTTATCATTTGGTATTTTACAAGCTACTAGAACAAGAATATCTAAAACAGAATATATCTCGTGCCCTTCTTGCGGAAGAACACTTTTTGACTTACAAGAGACAACAGCAAAGATAAGAAAGGTAACTAATCATTTAAAAGGAGTTAAAATTGGAATCATGGGCTGTATTGTTAATGGCCCTGGCGAAATGGCAGATGCCGACTATGGATATGTTGGAACTGGAAAAGGTAAAGTAACTTTATACAAAGAACAAACAGTTATCGAAAGAAATATTCCAGAAGATAAAGCTGTTTCTGCTCTAATAGATCTCATAAAAAAATATGGTGACTGGGTTGAAAGAAATTAAACTATTTTAATTTTACTAGCTAATTTTTTTGCCTTTTTCACCAACTCTTCCGTTGTTTCATTTCCAAAAGCCAATGCTACACCCATTCTTCTAAAAGGTCTAGCTTTTGGCTTGCCAAATATCATAAAATCTGTATTCTTTTCTTTATTATCTAATAATCCTACTATTTCTGGAATAGAACTGGTTGTATGATTTGCTAAAATTACAGCTGAAGCTCCATTTCTTTCAAAAGAAATATGATCTACTGGAATTCCAAGAATTGCTCTAGCGTGAAGTTCAAACTCGTTAAAATTTTGTGTATTAGCTAAGGTGACCATTCCGGTATCATGAGGTCTTGGAGATAATTCAGAGAAATACACATCATTATTTCCAACAAAAAATTCTATTCCCCAAATTCCACTTCCTCCTAAAGAATTAGTGATTTCTCGAGCCATTTCTTGAGCTTTTAACAACAACTTTTCATTCATCAACATTGGCTGCCAACTTTCTTGATAATCTCCTCTCTCTTGTCTATGCCCTATTGGAGGACAAAATAATGTTTTCTTATGTTTTTGAGTAAGTGTCAATAAAGTAATTTCATAATCGAAAGAAATAAATTCTTCAACAATTACTTCATTTAAATCACCTCGAGAACCATCAATTGCATAATTCCAAGCGCTCAATATATCATCATCTTTCTTAACTATTGATTGACCTTTTCCAGATGAAGACATGAGTGGCTTAACTACACAGGGGATGCCAATCTCCTTTACAGATTCTTCAAGTTCTTTACATGAACTTGCATAAAGATATCGAGGTGTTTTTAAATTTAACTCTTTAAAAGCTAAATCTCTAATGGCCTTCCTATTCATAGTGTAGTTAGCTGCTTTTGCTGAAGGAATTACATTGATGCCTTTTTTCTCGTATTTATAAAACTGTTCAGTTCTAATACTTTCAACTTCAGGAACTATAAAATCAGGTTGATGTTTTTTTACAATTCTGTCTAACTCATCTCCATCTAACATATTAATAATTTCAAATTCCTGTGCAACTTGCATAGCGGGGGCACATTCATAACTATCAACTGCCACAACATGCTGACCTAATCTTTGAAATGAAATTGTAAGTTCTTTTCCCAATTCTCCTGAGCCAAGTAATAATATCTTCTTTCTCATTTTACCCATAGATTCGTTGGGTATATTCCACAATCTATATACTTATTTATACTATAAACTGCATTATCTTTGTCTTCTTGGTATGTAACTCCAAACCAATTATCAGTTGTTGAAAGAACTTTAACTTGTATTTTGTTATCTTCAATCATTTCTGAAATAATATTTGGAATGTAGTATTCAGCTGTAGGATTATTTTTATTTTCAAAAATAAAATTATTTAATCCTCTTTCTAAATTTGAAAAAATTGCAGGGTGAAAACCCCAGAAATTCATTGAAACTATAGATTTTTTGTCAAGCTTTTCCTTTGTCAAAGAAGAATCGAAGTTAAAGTAAACCTCATCATCTAAAGTAGCAATTTTTGTTCTTTCAATCACATTTATTAAACACTGATTATCATTAATTTCGCAAACTCCCCTATTAACAGTTCCATGATCAGACAAAGTATTACTTAATTTATACCCAATCATTGACATACAATCTGAAGTGCATTCATTTACTAGGAAGTCTGCAATTATTTTAAAAGATTCTGGGCCGTAAAAATCATCGGCATTAATAACAGCAAACGGCTCGTTAATCACCGGTTTAGAAACCAAAACAGCATGTGAAGTTCCCCATGGCTTAAGCCTATCAACAATATCTACATTGGCGATCTGAATATTAACATCTTGATAAACATATTCTATATTAATAAAATTAATAAACTTATCAAATCTTGACCTGAATTGTTTATCAAACTCTCTACGTATAACAAAAACGATTTTACCAAATCCAGAATTTATCGCATCAAAAATTGAATACTCAATAATTGGCTCATCATTTGGGCCAATACCATCTATTTGTTTTAAACCTCCGTATCTACTTCCCATTCCCGCAGCTAATATTAATAATGTTGGTTTCATATTAAATTTTTTTGTTTTTTAAAATTTTAGTTACATACTTACCTAAAACATCAAACTCTAAATTTACTACACTCCCTTTTTGAATTTGATTGAAATTTGTATTTTCATAAGTGTATGGAATTATTGCTACTGAAAAAACCCCTTCTTTTGAATCTACTACGGTTAGACTAACTCCATTTACACATATAGAACCCTTTTCAACAGTAATATCTCTTAGCTTACTATATTCAAAAGTAAAAATATATGATCCATTTTCGTCTGAAATATCAGTACAAATAGCGGTTTGATCAACATGTCCCTGTACTAAATGCCCATCAATTCTACTACCAAAAATCATAGCCCGTTCAATATTTACCTTACTACCTTTCAGAAGTTGATTCAAATTAGTCTTTTTCAAAGTTTCATCTATTGCAGTTACAGTATACATATCATCATCAATATGTACTACAGTTAAACAAACACCATTGTGTGACAACGATTGATCAACTTTAAGTTGGTTTGACAATTTAGCTTTAAATGAAAAATGCTTGTTGTCATTGTCTTGTTTTATCTCAACAACCTCTGCTATTTCTTCAATAATTCCTGTAAACATTAATAGTCTATTACTTGTTGAACCATTTCTGGCATTTCTCTTTTTTTATACAATTGATCTCTTAAAACAGGTTTAAAACCAGATTCTGTAATACATTTTTGAATTTCATTAGCTGTAAACCTATGTGGAGCTCCTGCTGCTGACACAACATTTTCCTCTAACATTATAGAACCCATATCATTTGCTCCTCCATGTAAAGTTAGCTGTGCTGTATCGGCTCCAACTGTCAACCAAGAAGTTTGAATATTTTTTATGTTTGGCAACATAATTCTACTTATAGCTACCATTCTTAAATACTCGTCTGATGTTACGTTGTTTTTAATACCTCTTACTTTTTTTAGCATTGTTCCATCATCCATAAATGGCCAGGCTATAAATGCAAGAAATCCATTAGATTTTTTTGGCTTTATACTTTGTACATGTCTAATTCTAATTAAATGATCAAAACGTTCTTCTAATGTTTCTATGTGGCCGAACATCATAGTTGCAGAAGTTGTTATATCTATTTTATGAGCAGCATGCATTATATCAAGCCATTCCTGTCCTGAACATTTCCCTCTTGAAATAGATCTTCTAACTCTATCGCTTAGTATCTCGGCTCCTGCACCTGGCATGCTATCCATACCAGCATTTTTGAGTGTTAAAAGAACATGTTCGTGACTGTATCCTCCAATTTTACAAATATGAGCTATTTCTGGTGGGCCAAGTGCGTGCAATCTAATTTTTGGATATATTTCTTTTAACTTTTTAAACAAATCTGAATAATATTCTAAGTCTAATTCTGGGTGATGTCCTCCTTGAAGAAGAAGCTGATCTCCACCATATTTAATTGTCTCATCAATTTTTTTCTTATACGTATCAATAGAAGTGACATAAACATCTTTATGACGTGGTGGTCTAAAAAAATTACAAAATTTACAATTTGCTATGCACGCATTAGTTGTATTAACGTTTCTATCAATTTGCCAAGTAACATAGTTATTCGGTACGTGTTTTTTTCTTAGCTCATCTGCAACATACATTAATTCTGCCGTAGATGTATTTTCAAATAAAAAAATACCCTCTTCTGCTGACAAGAAATCTAATTTTAATGCCTTTTCTAATATTTGCTCACTCTTCATAAAATTAACTAAATTTGTAAGTGCAAAATTACATAATTTTATATGAAGACTCACATAAAAAAGAAAACAAGAATTTCTAATAAAGACAACCTGGCACTTTTATATTCAAATAAATATGATCTTTCTGAATTCAATCTAAGCTTTCAAGAGAATAATTACATATCAAAGAAATTAAAAGAAAACAAAAAAATTGTTGTTATAAATCAATATAGTAGATTTTTATTTATTGTAAATATTGAACAATTCAAAGAAAAAAATATACATTTAGAAAAGTGTAGAATTCTAGGTGACCAACTTGTATCAAAAATAAAAGATCTAAAAAGTATTGTATTAGTAAATAATTTGGAGGAGAAAGAGGATGCTATATCTTTTGCTGAAGGTATGGCTCTAGCAAATTATAGTTTTAATAAACACAAAACTATGCAAGAAAATCCATCTTTAAATACTATTTATTTTTTTTGTAAAAAAACAAGTCAAAAAGACATAAATGAGCTTCAAAATATTATTGATGCTGTTTATTTGACAAGAAATCTAATTAACGAACCATTTTCTCATTTGACTGCTCAAGACTTAGCAAAAGAAGCAGTAAATTCTGCAAAAAAATTTGGAATAAAATCAACGGTTTTTAACAAAAAAGAAATAGAAAAAATGAAAATGGGAGGATTACTAGCCGTAAATCGTGGATCTTTAGATGAGCCCACTTTCACTCTTTTAGAATGGTCTCCTAAAAATTCTAAAAATAAAAAACCTATCGTCTTAGTTGGCAAAGGTATTGTATTTGATACTGGTGGTCTTAGCTTAAAGCCAACTACAAATTCAATGGATATCATGAAAGTTGACATGGGAGGAGCAGGAACAGTTATTGGCGTTATGCAAGCAGTTGCCTCTAATAATTTGCCTATCTCAGTTAAAGGTCTTATACCAGCTACAGACAACAGGCCTTCAGGCAATGCATATGCCCCTGGAGATGTAGTTAAAATGCACAGCGGCATTACTGTAGAGGTGCTAAATACAGATGCGGAGGGAAGAATGATTTTAGCAGATGCTCTTAGCTACGCAAAAAAATTCAATCCATCTCTAGTTATAGACTTAGCTACTTTAACTGGATCTGCCGCTTCTACAATTGGGCATTTTGGAATTGTTAGCATGCACAACATGGCAGAAAAAGAGCATTGTAATTTAAAAAAATATGGAGAATATACTCATGAACGGCTTGCTGAGCTCCCTTTTTGGTCAGATTATGATGACTTGATTAAATCTGATATTGCCGATATTAAAAATATTGGAGGTCCACAAGCTGGAGCGATAACTGCAGGAAAATTTTTATGCAGATTTACTGATTATCCATGGATTCACCTAGATATAGCAGGGGCATCATACACTCCAAAAAAATATGGTTACAGAGGAAAAGGTGCAACCGGAATGGGGGTAAGGCTATTATATCACTTTTTAAAATCTTTAACGTAATGTCAAAAATTAAAATCGGTATTTCTATTGGAGATCCTTCTGGAATTGGTATGGAAATTATTATTAAAACTTTTAAAGATAATAGAATCTTAGATTTCTGTACTCCTATTATTTTTGGATCAAGTAAAATTTCTTCTCTACATAGAAAAATACTAAAAATGCAAGAATTCAACTTTAATCTAATTAAAAATATTGATGATGCTAGCCCGAAAAAAACAAATCTCTTAAATTTATTAACAGATGATATAGATATTAATTTAGGAGATCCTTCTGTCAAATCTGGTGAATTAGCATTTAAATCCTTCAAATCAGCCTGCCTAGCATTAAAGGAAAAAAAAATTGATGCATTAGTAACCGCTCCTATTCATAAGTCAAGTATTCAAGAAAAATTAACTGATTTTATAGGACACACAGAGTTTTTAGAAAAAAACTTTAATGGGAATTCATTAATGATAATGATTAGCGATGTAATGAAAATTGCTTTTGTTACAGGACATGTCCCTCTTAAAAAAATTGAAAAATACATTAGCAAAGAAAAAATTAATGATAAAATTCTAGCCCTTGAAAAAAGCTTGAAAGAAGATTTTGGGATTGGTGTCCCAAAGATTGCTGTTCTTGGTTTAAATCCACACGCAGGAGAAGATGGGTTGTTAGGTGATGAAGAAAAAAAGTATATAATTCCGACAATAAAAAAATTAAAATCAGACGGCAAATTAGTTTTTGGGCC